>ERZ1023683.6-NODE-6-length-112092-cov-23.930211_pt1 | contig 112092 bp, 180 predicted proteins | sample MGYA00380345_ERZ1023683 | MGnify/ENA primary metagenome ERZ1023683 (study PRJEB33179, sample SAMN07449040) | human gut metagenome | biome: Human-gut; feature: Human associated habitat; material: Faeces | host: Homo sapiens | place: India:Kasaragod | collected...
ATATAGTTATTATTACTACTTATATATATTATATATAACATCACATAGTTTTTAATACTATATATAATGTATTAGAAATCTATCTTCTACTTACTATATTATCTCTATTATAACAATATTATAATAAGCTTATTTTCTTCTGTTTTGTGCATATTGCTATTTTGAAAAAAATTTACGGCGCAAACTAAAAATATTTTAAAATACGCTTGACATTTTCAACGTGTAGTGTTATTATATAATTACAGAAAGGAAATAAAGGAGGTCAATAAAATGAAGAACTGGGAAGCAATCGTGAACTTGATGAATGATGAAATCAGAGAGCGCGTAGCGTTCGAGTTTGCGCCGCACACAGAAGAAGAGTTTTTAAAGTGTTATCTAGAATTAGACCCGGATTTCCAGAACGTTCTGGACAGTGAATTTTAAGGAGGTCAATAAAAATGACAAGAGTAGAACAAGATATATTAGAATGCCAATCAGAAGACGGGTTCGACTGGGATAGATACCAATATTTATGTAATATTGCTGAATATTGGGATGAGGAAGAATAAAGGAGGTAGAAAAGAATGGTAACTAATTTAATCAATGATAGAGGAAACGCTGTAAAAAATCAGTTTGTTATTACTAATGGAAATACGGTTGCTTTTCAGTCATATGATTCCCGTGTTTGTGAGATTGTAAGACCTTGTGGCATGGGATATGATGCGCTTGTAAGGTTTGGGCGTGATTGGGATTATTCCCAAACCACTTCAAAATATCTGTATAGCTTTTTAAAGCAAAACGGAATGGAGCTTTTGGCAAGTAAAAAAGATATCGAAGAGGCTATAGAAAGAGGTTACGCAAGACGTAACGAGGCTATAGCAGTTATATATGATGATAGTATGAGATAAGGAGGAACGACACCATGAAAAAATATACATTTGTAGGAAAGTTGGTACGATATGAATATAGAAATTGTAGCGTTTACGGAAATCCTCGCTATTATGGCGTTTTTGAAAATGAAAACGGGATTTTAAAGGCAACAACCGCAAGCAATGCCGCTTGTGCTTATGGATTTTTGAACTATCCCGAAGCTATGCGAAAAATCACGTATCACATCACGAAAAAAGGCAATAATATTATTGACTATATCGAAATTATAAAATAATATTTTCCCGTTTATAGGTTGCGCATTATGGTTGACATAGTGCGCAAAAATAAGCGAAAAACCGCTAAAATATTAAGGAGGTTTTACAATTATGCATAAAATGTTAGTCGGGTTTTTGTTAGGAGTTACAACGGTATCATGTTTATTTTTGTATAATAAATCGTGTATTTATAGCCGTTCTGCGGTGGTTGTAGGCGTTGATTATACCGCCGATGTTGTAACCGTGGAGGACTCAACGGGGAATTTATGGACGTTTGAGGGCGTGGAGGATTACGACTTGAACGACCGTACAGCCTTAACCATGCATGACAACGGAACGGACTGGGATATAAAAGACGATAGTATTGTAAATGTAAGATATGATAGTTAAAAACTTAACAAGGGGAACACACGTTCTCCTTTTTTATTGCTATATATGAATATATGAGCGTGTGTTCATGTGTTCATATATTGTAATAATTGTACTTTGATAATTTTATAACAATGTTGTGAAGTTTTTAACAATATATAAGATTGTGAAAGTTTTAACAGAGGTGATTGTTAAGAATGTAACATTATTGTTAAACTTTTAACATTAACAATAGAAATGAGATTGTTAAGAATTTCACAAAAGCCTTGTATTTGCCCTTTTAAGCGTGTTTGTGCTGATAGTGTAGGAATATATCAACGGAATAGTTATAGCTTATAAATGGGGCGAATAGACCACATAGAAAGCCAATAGCAGGAAGTAACCGAGACTATATAAGACAAATTTTGAGTCTTATAAAATGTACATAGGCTTATAACACGTTTAAAGGCGATTTTAGGCGGTTTATGCTGATTGTGGTATAAAGTATCATGCAAGCTGTTTTCGTTGCTATATTGGGCTATTAGAGTGCTTAAAAAGGTATCATATATCCGTGAGACATAGCAACGGGTGGAGATTGGGTGAAGTTGTGTTAATTGTGCATACAATTCAAATTGTTTGAAAAATTCACATAATTCACGAAGTTGTCAGAAAATTCTGAAAATTTCGGAAATTGCCTGACAACTTGAATTTGGGTTTAGGTAATAAAGGGAATAAAATTTCACGGGGGTAATATACAACCTCAAATTTCCCCCAGAATACATGCTATCTATATAAATAGGAAGATTTCAAAAGGGTAATAAAGATTTTAAAATTTTCCCCGAAAAGGTATTGACAATGGTTTTTTATTGTAGTAAAGTAATTATATCAAACGAAAGAGAGGTATTTTTTATGGCGTTAACAGTTATTGAAAGTATTATTATTAGAAAAGTTGAAAATGTTTTCCCTAAAGAATTGTCAAGATTAAGTAAAGATATGGATTTCCCTATTGTACTTATAAAATATTATGTCAGAACTTGCTGTGAAAACAATGATATGATGGGAATGTTAAATGAGTCAGTATGGAAAAACGTTTGTAATTTCTTATATGAAAAATATGTAAAATAACATTTGACAACACAATTCAACTATGTTATAGTAAAGAAAACGGAGGTAAAAGAAATGAAGGAAAATATCTTATATGAGGATAGTTATTGCTTTATTGAATATGTACCAGAAAAACATAGTTGCTTTTATGCTGACGAAATGAGAACATTTATTCCTATGAGTTATTCAGTGGGTAAGTATATTGCAAACCGTATGAAAAGCAATATGAGATTTGCTTATAAATGCTTGGAGTGTTTAGAAGGGAGAATCTAAAAATGAAAACGAAAATTAAAAATGAAAATCAGTTTCAGAATCCAGATTTAATTTTTGGAAATGAAAATCAAAAACGAAAATTGAAATTGAAAAATAGAATCTTAAAGTCAATTATGGCTTGTGTAGCGTTTATAGCTTTATTTACAGCTTCTATGCTTGACAGTGTAAGCTATATTCCATTTATTGTCTTATCGGTTTGTATAGCGATTTTAATTGTATTTATGATTGCAAACTGGGAGACAATTAGTAAATATGATATAATAAGATAAAAATGTAAAATGATAAAATTATAAAAAAGATGTTGACATATAAATTATAATATGTTATAGTATATACATAAGGAGGAAATAAACATGGTAATTTTTAAAACACGTTACAGAGCGAACAAAGAAAAGAAAAATTCACAATGGTATTCGTCAAGTGATGTAACCGTAAAAGTCGATGGAGGATATACAATTATGAAACCTAGCCAGTATGAAACATGGAGGAAGCAGAAATGAGAATTGAAGTTAGAATTGATGATGTGTTAATGTTTTCGGGGCTTGCAGAAGATTATCTTTTTATGAATGATAATGATGCAGAATTGGAACTACTACTTGACAAACTGGAATCAATGCCGTATAATAGTATTGTAAGGTTTGAAGATTTAAAGATTGAAAAACTATTAGATTTATTGTGGAATTAAAGGAGGAATCGAAAAATGAGTATGAGATGCAGAATTAGTAAGTTAGATAAAAATTTAAAATCTAAAATTGTAGCAATGTTATATGCTAACGGTTGTGCTAAAGAGGATGTAGACATGTTAGTACAGTACGGAACATTGGCAGACGTAAAAGAATATGTAAATGTGGAGGATTTATTTTGATGAAAACATTAGTTGTAATTTTAATTTTTATATCCATGTTTAATTTTAATATAACATGGAGTTGGTACAATGGCAGTATTAAAAAGAAAAAAGAATATCATGCAATATTTTCGATCTTAGCTTTCATTTTATTTTTGATTTTCTTTTAAAGATATTGAAATTTATATATTGACATTGACTATAATATATGCTATCATATTATTGTAGTCAATGATGAGTATATAAATTGAAAGAGAGGACTAAAAATTGAATATTGAAATATTATGGTCTTATAAAAACAATGTGCTGATTAAAGACCTACAGACCAACTATATATGGCTTTACAGCTATAACAAGCCTATTGCCTATTATAACGGTAAAATTCATATCTGTAGTGATAATTTAACACAAGCCAGTAAATTTCATATGGCAGAGTTTAAAAAATTTTTAAGGAAGTTTTAAAATGAAATTAGAATATGAAGATTTTTATAAAATTTCTAAGCGCTTAAATGAGATCAACAATAACGTTTATACAGAACAAGAGATTGCTTGTAATGCGTATGAATATAAGTTAGATTATGATTATAGTATTAAACAGGGGTTTCCTACTTTAATCATGCAAACTTTATGCAAAGAAATTTCATGTGATATGTATACACAAAAGTTATTAAATATTGAAACAATGAATTGCATTTTGAAAAATTTTTTATATGATAAGTGTTGACAAACAGTAAATAGTGTGGTATTATAATTATATCAAATAAAACAAAGTCTTTAAGGAGGACAAAGAAATGAAAAAGATTAAAGCATTAGCAAAGTTTTTAGGAATTGAAACAAAGGAAATTGAAGAGGATATGAATAACCACAAATATTTCAAAACCGAAGATGGCGAAGAATATATGGTTTTAACAGATGACGAAGCAGAAGATGAGTTTTATAATTATGAATCAGATTTAATTGAAGAATGTGGGTTTGATGCTTTTTCGGTTTAGGCGAAAGATTATATTATTAAAAATTGCCTTGATGTTGACTGGTTTGAAGATTATTTCCGTGAATATTATGAGAATTATGCAAATGACATTGAAACAAAGTCGGCAAGTAGCGATAAATATGAAAATAGGCTTGAAGAAGAAATGGCAGAAGTAGAATGTACAGATATTGAAGAATTTATTGATTATCTTGTTGATCGTATCGGAGATGACTTTGTAGAAGCATTCAAATTTCATTTTGGAGAAGAAATGTTGACAGAAGTTATTATGGATAATAATTTGCTTGATATTGATGCAGTAATTGATTATATCAAGGAAGAAGATGGCACAGGCATTCTTGCGAGTTATGATGGAATTGAAAACGAAGAAGGAGAATATTATATTTACAGAACTAATTAAAAAAGTGCTCGACATAGTTGATAACATATGTTAATATATACTTGTAAACAAAAAAACATTGGAGGTATTTAAAATGAAAACTTTAGAAGATATTAAAAAGGAACTTGCTAGCACATTAAAAGAGCATGAAATACTTTTACAAGCTATGATTTAGAAGAAGTAGTACATGAATATTATTTTAGATAAAATTAAAAGGAATGTCAAAAAGCTATTGACATTCCTTTTTTAATATGCTATAATAATAATGGGGAAATATATAGTATGGTTAGTTAATACTAACTATTATGCAATTTGTATAATATTGTATTGAAACTTTGTACAATTTGCATATTGCAATTAAGTGTTGGTATGATATAATAAATGTATCAAATGAAAGTGAGGCACTTATAAATGCGAAATTTAGAAGTATATGGTAGACAATGTATTGAAAATCTTAATGCTATCGGCATTTATCCGCATGAAATTGATAGTTTTATTGTAAACACAAGAGCCAAAAGAAGATGGGGACAGGCACAAAAGAGAAATAGCCGTTATAGTATCAATATCAATGTACTATTGTTAAATGAGAATTGCCCTGAAAATAGCTTATATGAAACATTATACCATGAATTATTGCATTGTGTAGATGGTTGTATGAATCATGGTGTTAAATGGCAACAGTTAGCTGAACTTGTAAGTGATTGCTATAATGTAGATATTACAAGATGTTCAAGCGATGAAAAGAAGTTAGGAAAAGAGTTTTCGGAAGAGCAGATACAAAAGAATACATATAAAATAAAATGTTGTGATTGCGGAACTATAACAAAAAGAATAGGTTATCGTTCCCCAAAATGGTATATACACCCAGATTGGTATAAATGCAGTAAATGTGGTGGAGAATTAGAAAAAGTAGTTGACAATAAATAAAAGATATGATAGTATAGTTGTAGAAAGAGAGGTAGTTATAAATGATTGGTGTATACAGTGGAGAATCACTTAAAACAATGGAAAAGATTATGGATAATGTAAGAAGCTATTATCCGAATCAGACTTATAAAAACAATCAATATAATATTTATTGGTTTGTCAATTATAAAGGTTATTTACACATTTTAAGACCTAGTATGGAAAAAATGAATGGTAAAATAATCAACTATACCATTAAAGATTTTATGCTTACAAAAGATAATATGTTACAAGATAAAGATGTATTGTATAGGTTTAGCACAATAGAAGAAGTTTATAATAAAATGGAGGAATTGATAAATGAATAAATATTGTGAAAATTGTGAACACTGTTTTATTGATTTTTCAGTCGGATTATATGAATGTCAAAATATAGATAATATGACAGAACAGGAGATTGAAGAACATTATACAAACAATGATGGAAATTGTCCGTATTGGAAATTATGTGTTGACAATGATTAGAATATATGATAGTATGGTTGTAGAAAGAAGAAAGAGAGGTAAACAGAAATGAAAATTAAAGGAAATGAAGTGTTATGGTTATCTGAAAAAGAGAATGTAGCTGTAGCATATGCCCAATTTGACCTTGGCAAAAAGTATAAAGTATTCCGCAAGGTAAAGTATGGAAATAATTCTATATGGGAATATAATAATTCGTTTGGAACGCAAGGTGAAGCAATAAAATATGCAAAACAAATTTTAGATACAGAGATTGAGAGATAAAACAAATTGGAAGTTTTGTATTGACAAGTAAAGTTATATGTGATATACTTTAAGTACAGTAAAGGAAGAGAGGTATTAAAAATGGATTATAAAAATAATGCGGAAAAAGAAAGGAATGATTTTGCACATACACCTCGGCAGATGGCGGAAAAACTTATTGAGTTTCAACGAGACTTTACGGAAGGTTGGGACGATGAAGATGCAATTTCCTGTGAAACAAAATGTTTGGAAAAGCTGTTTGGTGAGTTGCAGGAAAGTGAAGAATTTGAAATTCTTGCTCACCATTTAGACGATATGTTTTGTAACAGTGTTTTTGATATTTAAAAATACAAAATAGCAATTTCAAATGGAAAGAATGGTTAATTTATATGAGAATAATTAAAGAAAGTGTTATCAAGAAACATTCATATGAAAATGGAGATCACAGCTCTTATACAGAAATGATAGAACAATATCATTATGATTCAGAAGAGGAACGTAATGAACATGCAGAGCAAATGATTAAAAATGGATTTAAAGATAGTGGTCAGGTTAAAGAAAATGTTGGTACGATTATGAGTCCAGAATTTGTATGGTTCGGAAGTTACTATAAATGTGAAAGAAACTAGGCAAGTAAACAAGAGTTTCAAGTGATAGAATGGAGGAATAAAAATGGAATTATTAAAGGAATATTCAGAAAAATATGGATTAAAAGAAGTTGTAAATGACTATAATGAGCATAGACAAACAAAAGAAAATAGCATTGTATTCTCTAACGGATGGGTTGCTTCCATCGTAAAAAATGATGGCATTGATGTTTATCATCCAAACGGAAAACATACCAAAGAATATAAATCAGACAAAAAGTATTCAGTTGCGATGTGTGATTATAATGGATATTTTGACTGGAATTTATTGAATCAATACGGAGCAATTGAAGGTTGCATTTATTGTAATACGGAATTAGAGATTTTGATTGCTTGCGAAACAATTAGGAGACTTTAGAAAAACCACAATGAAATGAGGATTTACTTAGAAAGGAAATTAGAAATTATGACAAATTACGAGTCAATTAAAAATATGAGTATTGAAGACATGGCAAAAATGAATGTCAAAGCATTTATGTATATGAACGGATATAGAACAAATGTAGAATATCATACAACCAATCAGAGCATTTTTGATACAAGAGAGGAAGCGGAAGAATATGAACTGAAATGGCTACAATCCAATGAGGACAGAGAAACATTAGATACGATTACTTTTAAAAACAGAATGAAACGATGATTTTATAAAAAGCTGGTACAATTTCTGTATCAGCTTTTATTTTATATATAGGTTAGTCATAACTAACTTTATTTATTTTTTTAATACTCCATACTCCCCCTATTCATTGTAAACCTTTTTTCTACAAAAGTCAATAGTATTTTATACAAAATTTATATAATTTTTTGTGCAATATTTTTGTTGACAAATATGTGCTTATGGTGTATATTAGTATTATCAAATGAATGGAGGAATGACATGAAAGCAAATACATATTGCTTAATTGAAAACGGTAAGATTTTACATTATAGTTATAAATTTGAAAGAGTATTAAATTTTACCGTAGAAACAAAAGACGCAGAAATTTATTATAATGGTATCTTAATATGGAAACAAAACGTATAGGAGGAAAATATAATGGAAATTATGGGTATTAAAAACCAGTATGTAAAGTTAAGCAAAGGAAGCATTACCGTAAAAGGCGAAAATGGAAAAACCAAAGGACTTGTAAGAGATTTAACAAGGTTTTTAGACTTACAAACTAATAAACGGATTGATTATTTTAAATTGTTAAGAAATAGTGGTGTTTGGGGAAATAGTAAGATTGATATGGATAACTGCTATATATTAGATGGTACGGTTTATCTAATTAGAAACATGAATAGTTATAAGTATTATACGGAAGAAGAAAAAGAAAAATATGATACAATGTATCAGAATATAGCAAGTTATGGCATTATGGTTATACCGTGTTATTTTGTAAAATAAGGGAATGAAAATTCCCTTATTTTTTTGCAAAAAGGTATTGACAATGAAATAAAATTATGCTAACATATATTTAGGATATGGAGTGGACACTTTAGGGCGCAAACAGGGAAGATACAATTTATGCTTTAACACATTAAAGTGGTGATAAATTTTAAAAATTTTAGAAAAAGTATTGACAAGTGTTTGCATATAGTGTATAGTAATATTATCAAATAAAGAAAAGAGGTAACACACATGAAAAAGTATATTGTATCACAAGACAAAAAGACTGGTTTATATTATGCGCATCAAAAAGGTTTTGACTATATTCCTGTGTCTGGTAGCTTTTCAAAGAAACGTACAGAAGCTATGGAATATGCAAAAATGTATAATAATCTGCCGAACAAAGTCGAAGAAATTGAACAGAGCAGAAAAGAACAATTTGAGAAAGAAATGGAATTGACAAGCGCAGAGGAAAAGTGGATAGAATCACTTGTAAAGATGGAATAATTTTTATTCTGTCTTTTTTTATAAAAACACTTGACAATGAAATACATATACGGTATAATAATATTATCAAATAAAGGAAGTGAAGAAAATGAAATGGTTCAAAGAAATATTTTTACCCAGTTTTGAAGAGTGTAATAATAAAAAAATAACAGAAAAACAAGCAATAATTTTTAAAAAATATATTAATTTTGAATCTGTAAAAAGATATTCATCTATCATTAACGGGGAAATTATTATATTAGAGTGTTTCCCACATTTAAAATGGATTGAATATTATTTAACGATTAAAAAAGATAATTCCGAAACAATAAAAAGCTTAAGAAACACAATAAAATATTTAGAAGAAGATTGGGATATTGCTTTTAAAGAAAATGATGAAAATAAAATGGATAATATTGAAAAGGAAATAAATAAAATTGAAAAAATGATACAAAGACTTTATTGATAAATTAAAAGCTGATAAAAATATCAGCTTTTTTGTTTTTTACTTGACAAATTATCCAGTATATGCTATACTAAAATTGTGACAAAGGGAAGGCAACACAAAAAAGAAGCTATCAAATAGGGGAGTGAGGATATAAGTTAGTTATAACTAACTTAGTATTGAAAACTACATGAAGTAGTACCGTGTATTTGCCGTTTTAAGACTTGTTTTGTTGTCCAGTAGTAAATTGTGCCTTGAATAACTTTAAATTGATTTTAAGGGCATTGTAGCATGTTACAGTGGTATATTAGAATACTGGAATAGGGCTGTAAGCGTGTATAAGCTGTTTTAAGCGTGCAAAAGTGTGTTGTGGTATATTTTATCAATGAATGAAAATAAACCGCTTAAAATGGCAAATAAAAGCATTGGCAAAGGGATATGGATATGGTAAGATGTATATATCAAACAAAAAAAAGAGAGAATAGTTCTCTCTTTTTATTGACAAGTAAAGGAATGTATGGTATAATAAGATATAATAAGAAATCGGCTTTAAAGCGTTGATGAATCAATGGCACTGGCGGTTAAACATCTAAGATGCAAAATTTTAGTTGTCAGACAATTTTAACCAATAGTGCTATTTTTGTATGCAATTTGAATTGTTTGAAAAAATGCCACAATTTGATTAAATTGTCAGAATATTTCAAAAATCCCCACGAATTGTCAGATAATGGGAAATTTGGGGGGTAATATGGAATATGAAATTTCGCCCAAGGGTAATATAGGGATTAAAAAATGTGGGGGGGAAAATATATTGACATTATTATGCCAATGTGTTATAATACAAGCAAAAGAAAGGAGAATACAATGGAAACAGAATATATGTATTGGAACACGATTTGTAATTATTTTTGTAAGGATGAATTTGAATTATCTAATGAAATCATTAAGGATGCTAAAACAATTAATCATATCCAATATTTATGGAAATGTGCAAGTAAGGAATATTTAAAGAATCAAGATATTGATGATATGGTTGAAATGTGGACTAATCTTAATTTTTTACAACAAGAAACATATCAAGAATGTTATGATGAGTTTCGTTCTTATTTAATGTGTGTAACAGACAGAATGAGCATCAATCGTTGGCTTCATTTACAGCTACTTATCAATAAAGTAAATGATTTAGTTTATGATAGATATTATAAGGAATATGATTGGCGAAATTGGGTAAATGAAATTCTAGGTGGGTTTACTGATAAGGGGCTTGTTTATAAATATGATTTAATTTATCAGGAGGAATGGGAGGAACAAATCTTACCTTTAATTAACCAAGCACAAAAAAATGAGGATTAAAAATCAAAAATGAAATTTAAAATCGAATCTAAATTTGTAAATGACTATTTATATTCTCAATCTCAAAAGAAAAAGGAAATTCAAAATCGAAAACGAAAAATGAGAATCGAAACTGAAATTGAGAATGGATTTAGTAAAGTGTTTAGTGATAAAATCGAAGAATATGATAATTAGAAAGGAGAATTAAAAATGGAACAAGTTAAAACAAAACCTAGATACTATGAAAAAAGAGAGCATAATTTTTATTGCGATGGATGTGGTAAATATTTAGGTCAATCGTTAGAGTATGATGATGGATGGTATGAAGAACTAGGAAAATTTGAATCACAATGTTTTATTGATAGTGGGTATTATATCTTGCATAAACATTTGTGTAAAAAATGTGAAGGTAAATTATCACTTGAAATTGAAGAAAATTTAAGAAGATTAGGTTTTAAACTGGAAAGTGAAATGGAAGATTAACTATGAAAAAAATTAAATTCGTTAAAGATCACACATGCGAAGCCATGAAGAATGTTGACAATATTAGTATAGAAGAATATAGTATAGATGATACTTATACTAATTGGTATCATCACTTACATTTGGATAATGAAAATGATAAACTCATTTCTATTTTATATTGTCCATATTGTGCTAAAGATTTGTATAAGGAGGATTAAATATGAGTGTTAATATCGAAACACAAGATTATATTAAGAAAAAGGAAATGGAAAGACAAAGACAGAATCAGAATAATGACAATAACCTTGTAACTTATGCTATAGCCGCAATTATTGTATTTTTTATTTATGCAATATTGTTTAATTAAGGAGATGAGAATAATATGAAAGCAATAGATATTGTATGGATTGGAAATAAAAACTTACCGACAGAAGTAGAAGCACCAGATAATTATGATATTTTTGAAATTGGTGAATGGTTAATGGAGAAATATCATTGTGACATTGATTCTTATTGTGTATGGGATGAAAAAGGATTTAACACAATTTCGATTGAGCCAGACTGAAATATTATATTATAAAATATAAAAAGGAGAGATGAAAATGAAAGCAACTGGTCTTGTAAGAAGAATGGATGATTTAGGGAGGATTCAAATTCCAAAAGTAATAAGAAAACGAGTGTTTGGTCTTGGAGAATGGAACTATTGGGGCGTTCCATTTGAATTTTTTATTGATGGAGATAGTGTTGTAATTAAGAGATATAAGGAGAATGAAGATGAATAAGAAAACTATCACAGCTATTTGTGGTCGCACATCGTCAGGCAAGGATTATATTGCAAAACGATTGTCAACAATTTTAGACTATCCATTAGTAGTATCGCATACAACACGCCCCATTCGGTCAAATGAAACTAATGGAGTTGAACATTGGTTTGATTCAAAAGAAGAATTTAAAAATATTCTTGACAATCAGACTGTAATAGCTTATACTAAAATAGGAGAATATGAATATTGCGCTACGTTAGAGGATATTGAAGATAATTGTATATATGTGATTGACCCATTAGGGATCAAGTATTTACAAGAGCATTTCAAAAACCAAATCAACCTTAAAATTATCTATATCTACTGTGATGAGCATATTCGTAGAGCAAGAGCGTCAACTCGTTCTGATTTTAAGACTGAATGGGAAGATAGAAATAAAGCAGAAGATGAGCAATTTACAGAATTTGAAGCTAACAGACCTTGGGATTTACTAATTGATAATAGCTATACAAATTTGAATATGGATTTGGTTAAGAAACAAGTTAAATGGATGTTGAATAGGGAGAAATAAAAATGGTATTTGAAACAAGTCAAAGATTAGACAAATGGGTAGACAAACATAGAAAAGAATGTCAAACTAGAGCAACAGCAGGAGAACAATTTGTATGGAAGTTTCTACCGAGTGGTTTTATTGAATGTCAAACTGTAAAATGTATGTGCTGTGGTGCAGAATTTACTGATTATGTGGAGTGACAAGGAGATAACTATATGAGAAGAAAATATAATCAGAAGACGATTTAAGTGAAATTGAATATTGGTATTTAGAGGTTATAGAAAAGTATTATGATGAATAATAGTAATATTAACTTATATCAAGGAGATTGCCTTGAAGTTATGAAAGAAATTAAAGATAAATCAATAGATATGATTTTATGTGATTTACCTTATGGAACAACAAAATGTAAATGGGATGTGGTTATTCCATTTGATAAATTATGGGAACAATATAATAGAATTATTAAAGATAATGGTACTATTGTATTGTTTGGACAAGAACCATTTAGTAGTTTATTGCGATTAAGTAATCTTGATAATTATAAATATGATATTTATTGGGAAAAAGAAAGATTAACAAATATAAATCAAGTAAAACATAGAGTTGGAAAGACAGTAGAAACTATATCTGTATTTTATAAAAAGCAATGCACATATAATCCTCAAATGACTAAATATGATGGAAAACCAAGGACAAATAAAGTTAAAGATGGTACACTTGGGAAATTAACAGATGAACAAGAAAAGAAAGTAATTGAATACAAAGATACTGGATGGCGTTATCCTACACAAGTTTGGAAATTTCAAAGAGATTGTTTAACTTCTAATTTACACCCAACTCAAAAACCATTGCTACTTTGTGAGGAACTTATAAAGACATTTTCTAATGAAGGCGATGTTATTTTAGATAGTTGTATGGGTTCTGGTACAACAGGAGTTGCCTGTAAGAATCTTAATCGTAAATTTATTGGTATTGAGTTAAAGGAGAATTATTTCAAAACAGCAAAAGAAAGAATTAACAAAGTATAATAGTTATGATATAATACATACAAACGAAAGGAGAATAAACTATATGAAGAAGAAAATTTTAGCAGTTGTATTAGGATTAACATTGTGTTTTGGAATTACTGGATGTACCAATGTTATCAATATTGATGAGAAAATTAAAAGTCCGAACTCAAAGTTATGTGATTTTGAGGTTGTTGAAACAAATTTTTATGGAGCAATTTTAGTAGATAAAAATACTAATGTTTTATATTACTGGATTCAGGGTGATAGTATGACACCTATCTACAATTCAGATGGAACAGTTAAATTATATGATGGAGAATAGGACACAGTAAACCGAAGTTTCTTTGGAAGTTAGGAGGTAGAAATGGCAAATTTAGATTTAGAAGATTTTAGCGAAGAATACAGAAAAACAGCACCAATGGAGTGTTCTTTGTATTTAGTTTCTTGTTTAGATAAATATACACAAATGCAGTTAGAGAAAGATTGGAATGAAGCTGGTGGTGTTAAAGTAATTCCATATTGTAAATGGTGTATGGAACATATTGATGTAACATATCATAAATAAGAGAATAATATATTGGAGGGAAAATTATGTATCAGAATTGTTGTAAGAAATGTGGAAGTATTGATTTGCATACAGAAGTAAAAGGTAGTAATACAGGTCTTTATTGTAATGACTGTGGAGCTTGGGTGAAATGGCTTGGTAAAGATGAATTAAGAGCATTTGAATATGCTAATAAACACAGAGAAAGATGCTCAGATAATAGATTTAGTATTATTGAAAAAGCAAAAGAAGATATTTTAGAAAAAACTAATATTAATACTAACAATGAAGAAATGAAAGTATTAGACAGTTTTTTATTTAGATGTTGGCAAATGGGTTGGTTAGATAAATATAAAAATTAGGAAGGAGAATAAACATGGAATTGGTAAATGTAAATTTGTATGCTATGGGATATTATAGCGAAGCAGTTTATGAAGACAATATTTGGATTAAGAAATCTTCATATGAAAAATTAAAAGATGTTTTTCCGCAAGAGATTAGTTGTGGAGAATTAGATGGTAAATTTAGTGAAGTAATGGGCAATGTTGAGATTCAAGATGATTGGCACACAGATGAAGAATACTCAAAGGCTGGATATGCTAAAAATGATGGATATTATCTCAAATGGAAATTAGAAAAATTGTATAAGGAAAATAATCTTGATTGGAAATCAGAGCAGAAAGAAATTAAAGAGTATTTTAATAATCTTGATGTATGGAAAGAGGTAACAGTTAGTATTCCATCAAGCAAAAAGCAGGAATTACTTGAATTTGTTGAAAATTTATGTAAGTAAAAGTGTTGACATATTATATTTTATGTGGTATAATATGTGTATAAATGAAAAGGAGATAAAAATGAGCCATTTAGACGAGCATAGAAATGAAATTTTTAAAAAGTATTCAGATGAAGAATTGATTAAAGATTGTAATAATTTTGTTAATGGGGGAGGTAGACTAACAAAATTTCTTAATCATTTTTTTGAGGAGCTTATTTTTGAAAGTTCTACAAGCCGTGGTCAATATTATAGCCCTATGGATGCTTTGAAAGATGATGAATATATTAAATGGATTATTGAATATACGGAGTCAAAACCTAAATTTTATACTGGAAATCAAGTTGCAAATATTAAATCATTTTTCAGAAATGGTGGCAGAAAGGGTGGAAAAGTAGCGAACTTCCCACCAAAGGTTGCAAGAGATATTTATTTAAAGTATTTTAATGATATAACAGAGCCTTTGAATTGTTTAGATACAAGTAGCGGTTTTGGTTCAAGAATGAGTGCAGTATTGTTAAGCGGAAATAATTATTATTCAACAGACCCAAATCCAAAGTTACATGAAAAATTATTTGAATGTGCTAAATGGCTTAACAATAATGGATTTATTAAAGAAAATCAACATTGCGAACTGGTAAAACAAGGTTCTGAAATTTTTATTGAAGAATGGGAAAACATAATGGATGTTTCATTTACAAGTCCACCATATTTTAATCTTGAAAAGTATTGTGACGACAATTCAACAAGTACAGAAAATTATAATAATTACGAATTATGGTTAGAAAATTTTGCAAAACCAACCATTGATAATACATATAAATATCTTAAAATTGGTGGTTATGCAATGATAAACATTAAAAACATGACAAACGGAAAGAAATTAAATTTATTTGATGATTGGTTGGAATTGTTCAAACAGCATGATGGATTTGAGCTTGTTGAAATTTTTAATATGGAACAGACAAGTAAAAAGGTTGTTGGTTTATATGCAAATTATGATACAAGTAAAGCAAAAAACCAAAATATAGAACCAGTTATGGTATTTAGAAAGGTATTCTAATGAACGTAGAATTTGAAATGTTAAAATCTGACGCAGAATTGTATTGTAATTTATATAGAATTGGTAAGGTTAATAGAGAAACAGCAAAAGAATATATTATGCCGTATTTAGCCTATGTTAATTCTAAGCAGAAAGAATTAGCAAAGAAGTACAATCAGAAATATAAGGAAATTACATTTTCTTATTATGTAAGAGCAAAATAATACTTGACATTCCTCACTTTCTATGTTATAATTACCTTATCAAATGAAAGGTAGGTAACAGTTATGAACTTAAACGACTATATTAAATCTTATACAGAATACGCAGAATATATTGATTTATCGGCAAATTCTATTCACACATATATTGAAAATGTAATTAAATTTTTCAATACTGTCAATAAAAATGTAGAAGATATTAAGAAAGCTGATGTTAATATGTATCTTATGAAATATAAAGATGGTCATGCTTATTCTACACTTGAGATTATGGTACGAAGTTTAAGTTCTTTCTATAATATCATTCTTGATGAGTTGCAGTTAGTTGATATGGTCAATCCTATGGTCGGTATTAAATTGCCTAAACGTAAGGAAGAACAAGAGCATCATATGGTATTAGTTAAAGATGAAGTAATGGCTTTAATTCACAATGCAAAGAATATTCGTGAGAAGGCTATGTTAATGTTTATGTTCAATACTGGTGTAAGATTTTGTGAAATTAGTAATGTGACACTTGATATGTATTTGAACAGAGATAGTAATAATGCTATTGATTTAGTTATTACAAAGGGTATGAAGCCGAGAACAGTATATTTAAGTGAAAATACTTGCAAGGTTATTGATAAGTATATTTCAGACATGAGAAAAGATGGTTGTGAATATTTGTTTGTCAGTAATCAAGGTACTAAAATGGATAAGCAGAGTTGTTCAAGAACATGGAAATGCTTGGCTAAGAGAGCTGGATTTGATGATGAGAAGATTACAAAATTAAGTAATCATTGTCTTAGAGCGAGTTATGCAAGCTATTGTCTGAATGATTTAGAAGTGCCGATTTTAGCAGTAGCAAGTAGTATGGGGCATAAGAAACCCGATGTAACATTAGAGCATTATTATAAGGCTGATAATGAAAAGATTGAAGGGTTTATGAAGGAGGTATGTTAATGTATTATAGAGTGTCGCAAGCAGAAGCATGGTATTATAATGCAGAACAAATTTTAAATAATTATCCAGTTATTAAAGAAAAATATCAATTCACGATTGTTCCTTTAAAGGAAAAACGATATAAATTAGAAAGAAAATTATATGTTGATATTAAAGATTTTACAGAATTTATTCAAGATTTAGGAGAATCTATTGTATTAGAATATTTAGACGATGAAATAGAAGTTGTAATTTATGATGGAATTTTGGGGGAATTATATTAAATGAAAGTAGAAGCAAAATGGAGTGGTAGTTATCCTTGTTTATGTAGCGGTGAATGGACGTTATTTATTGATGGAAAAGATATGTCTGATAAGATTCCAAAAGATTTGAAAAATGAGCCTATGAACACAAAGGATATTTATTCAAGTTGGCGGTTTGGAATTGATTGGAAAGTAGAATGTGATAATTACCAAGACGGACTTAAATGTGAAGACTGGATTAAAGAAAATAAAGAATGGTTAGATAGAATTACAACAGATAAAAACGAACAAGAAGATATTTATTATGCTTTTCAATTAAATGATTGGAGATATGGAAGTTGTGGAGGGTGTATTTATGGACTTGGGTTATAACAATGATTGGAATGATTATTTTTGTAATTAGTTCTATTATATGTATAATTTATAGCAACGAAATAATTCAAATTATATTTGGAATGAACTCTATTTGTTTCTTCATTTTATTTGTTGTTGGAATATTTTGTATGGGTTTTATTGAAAACCCTACTGGGAAATATACATATAAAGTAACAATTTCAGACGAAGTAAATTTTGTTGAGTTCAATAATAAATATGAAATAATTGACCAAGATGGATTGATTTATACAATTAAGGAAAAGGAGAATAATAATGAAAGTAATTAAAGATATTGATAGTTTTATTACAGATAATGAAATTGATAAAATATTTCTTGACATAGATGGAGTAATTTTTCATTCTTGCCAAGCTATGATTGATATTCTGAATGAACGTTATGGTGGCAATTTTGATGGTTCAGATGTAACAAGTTGGAATTTTCAGTGTTGCTATCGTGGAATGACAAGTGAAGAAGTTGAAAGCATATTTGACAATGGGTTATTTTTTAAGATTGTTAAGCCTATTGATGGAGCTTTAGAATTTATGAATAGACACAGAGATAAAATTATTATTGTGACTAAAGCAAATATTGAAAACTATGCACTTAAAAGAAAGTGGTTTGATGATAGAGGGTTTAAAGATATTCCGATGATTGCATTACCGTTGAACGTAAGTAAAGGTTTTATTAATATGCAATGTACTGGGTTATATCATTATTCTTTATTCATTGATGACAGTACAAATAATTTACAAGAAACAAATGCCGATTATGATATTATGTTCAAAGAATACAACGATAAAAAAGAACGTGAATGGCAAAAAGGTTGGGATGGGTTAGTAATGTATCAGTGGTAAAAAGGAGTTGACAAAAACTCCTTTTTGTGATATAATAGTCTTATAAAATCAAAGGAGATAAATTATGAGACTATCTAATACTGAACTAAAAGAAAAATATTGCACATTTTGGAATAATGAAAAACATGATATTGGTGAAGTTTATTATGGAGACACACCTTTAATTCATTATGATGAAAAGGAATATGAGTATTTTCATAAATTGACTGGGACTATGGCTAATATTGCAACTGTGAAAGCCTATATCTATTCTCAAAATGGAACTTATGATTTATATAGAACTTTAATTGGAGAAGTATATATTGCTAAAAATGGTACTGTACTATGTGGTGATATTAGTGTAAAATATTATGGCAAAACTTATGATATTATTCTAAATGAAATGTATGGATTACATAGCTTAACTATTTTACGATTAGGCGATAAAGTTAAAGGATTCTGTAATAAAGATGGTCAAGGTAGTCCAACAAACAAATACAGAACAGAAGAATTAGATGACGAAACTATATTAAAGGTGCTAAATGTTGATTTATCTGATTATGGTGAATCAATTCATAAGTTTATAAAGGCTTGTAAAGATTTATATAATAAAGATAACACGAATTATATCATGGATAAGTGTTTTAGTGCATAGGAGAATATATTGAAAATGACTGAGCAAGAATATGAAGCATTTAAGGAATTTATAAACAAGGTTTTATATGAACAAATGACAGAAGATGATTATTATATTGTAATGCGTAGATTAGGAGTAAATCATAGAGGTAATCGTTTTCAATCATGCTGTCATCATAGAAACCCAAATGATGGCGGTTATAATCTTGCTTTTAATCCTAATTCTAAATCATTTATGTGCTTTAGTCAATGCTCTTGTAGTTATTCTTTATTAAGTCTTGTTAAAAAGCATAAAGAATTAGTTGATGGCAAATGTTCTACTTTGTCTGCTATGAAATTTATATGCGACCAAGTAAATATTCCATTCAATTTCAAGGAAGAAGTTAAGCAAGTAAATACTAATATATATAAATGGCAAAACACCTTGTTGAAATATACTAAGAACTATTCTAATGTAAAAAATCAAATTTATGATAAGTCAATTTTGAATTATCTTACACCATGTTATTATGAACCGTGGCTAAAAGAAGGAATGACAAAAGACACACTTGACAAATTTGATATAAGATGGTATAATTATAATCAACAAGTGGTTATACCTATATTCGATGATGAAGGTAATTTTGTGGGAACACATTGCAGAAACACAAATCCTGATTTAGTAAATCTAGGTTTAAAGTATATACCACTTAAATTACTAGACGGAACTGAATATAAGTTTCAAATGGGTCTTGTTCTATACGGATTAAATATGAACAAAACTGATATTGAACGAACTAGAACAGCTATATTGTTTGAGGCTCCTAAATCAGTTATTCATATAGACGGATTTTATGACTATAATATATCAGTTGCCATGTTTGGTATGAATTTACAAAAGGCTAAATTGAAATTGCTATTAAAGTATGGCGTTAATAAGTTTATCATAGCGTTAGATAGACAGTATGAAAATGTTATGATAAATGGTGAATATACTAAAGAGTTCTTAAAGTATCGTGAAAAGATTGATAGGATCATTGATGTAATTAGACCATATGCTCAAGAAATAGCAGTTGTATGGGATAATGATGAGGATAGATTCTTAGGATATAAAGATTCGCCAGTTGATCAAGGTAAAGAAGTATGGGAAAAGTTGTTTGAAAGGAGAGAGATTGTAGTATGAAAGATTTAGAGTGTAAAGCATATTTGCACACTTATAAATGTAATGAAAAAGATTGTGAAGAATGTAAATATAGATATTCTAATTTAATTTATAAATTAAATGAGATAGCAATTCAAACTGATTGCCCTATTTATTTAGGTGATAAAGAAGTTGATATGTATGTGAAATTATCAGATGTAATAAATTTAATTAATAGTTGTAACAACAAAGAAATTATAGATTGTCATTATTGTAAATATGGTTATTGTGAAGATGAAGAATCAAATGTTGTCTGTTATGTTGATGATTTAGCTTATTTTGGTCATCATGTAAAAGATAGTAAAAAAGAAGCAGAAAATTGTGGACGGTTTGAATTTTATGGCACATTTCCAAAATTTTAAGAGTAAGGAGGAAATTATAAATGAATATTTATAGATTATATTACTTAGAACAAGAATATATTCCAAGTAATTATATTGATGAATATGGATACGTTGATGATTATTATGATGACTATGTTGATCATGATATTACATTAGGATATTTTGCAAATACAAAATCAATAAATAAATGGATTGATGAACATATCACACATACAAATGGTGATGTTTTTATTGATAATAAATTTGTATGTTATGATGAAGATTTGCAATCTGAAGAAATTGAGGTGATTGAATGATAGGTTATTGTGCATGGACTTATGACAAAGATGGAAAATGTTATCATACTGGATGTAACAATACTGAAATAGATATACATGATTACATTGGTGATTATTGTACCTGTTGTGGTAGAAAAATTTATTATCCGCATATATTATTCAATTTTGAAAGAAAGAAGGTAGCTTATGCAAATTAACGTAGATATAAACCAAATGTATGCAGAACAGGAACAGTTGTATGAAATGTGTAAACAGCATAAAGAATGTAAAGGTTGTGTTGTAAAAGAAAAGGGTGCAATTAATACAGGAACAACTATTCTTGGTTGTGAAAATATGAAGGTAAACAAATAATGCAAGCAAGATATAAAAATAAATCACGAAATGGATTAATACATGGTCACGAATATGTAGTAATGTTTGCTAAACCAAAAGGTCAATATGTATATGATTGTCATGTGATATTTGATGTCACTAAACAAGAAGAAATGAATTTATGGATGAATTACGCTAGTGAGATTAGCATAAAGAACAATTGGGAGTTTGATAAACTTGAATTTGACAACGAGTAAATTATGTGGTATAATGTGTTTATGAAAAGGAGGTAAACAATGAGAGATATTAACAGAATTGAACCATTTATGAATGAATTATTAAAAATTTGGAAACTTGTTCCAGATTGGAGATTTGGACAGTTAGTTGAAAATTTTAAGAGATTTGCAAGAATTGGAGATTTATTCTATATTGAGGACGATAAAATGTTAGAAGTTTTGAAACAGTTTAAGGAGGGGTTAAAGTAATGGAACTATTAGATACAGTAAAACTTATGGAAAGCGATGATTACAAAGAGAGATTTAAGGCAGAATATTGGCAATTAAAGATTCGCTATGAAAAATTAAAGAGTATGTGCAAGAAATGGGACAATGGAGAACTTAATTTTGAACCTACTTGTAATAGAAAAATTTATAATGAACAGATACGGAATATGTATGGATACATGAAAATTCTTGAGCATAGAGCCGAAATTGAAGGGATTGAATTATAATGCCAAAATGCCGTTGTTGTGGTAAACAACTTGATAAAGATACCGCTTATAAAGTAGGTAAAGCAAGTTATTATTGTAATGAAGAATGTTATAATAAGGTAATGGCTAAAAGAAATAAAGCAAAGGCTAAATATGAACCAAGTGAATCAAGTGACAGAAGAGTTTATACTGATTACATATTGAAAATCTATTTAGACAATGGATATGATAAATCAGAAGTGCCGTGGACATTACTGATGAGCCAGACAAAGAACATCTTGCAAGAACACGAAGTATGGTCTTATTTAACATTACAATATATCTTATATTATATGTATGAAGTATTAGAACTGAATCTATTTTCAGAAGAATCAAATGGTAGTATCTTATCATTATTACCGTTTTATGGGATTGAAGCTGAAAAATATTTTAATCAGACCAAAGAGATTGAAAAGAATATTGATGAATTTGATTTTACTGATAATGAAATTGTAATTAAGAAAAATTGTGGTGGTAAGAAAAAGAAATATATTGATATAGGGGGACTAACATGACAGTAAAAGAATTTTGCAATCAACATAAACATGATAGCAAAGGGTTTTGGTTATGTCCAAGTATCTGTAAGAATATGACAATTACACCAAGATTGTACGAATACGGGATTGATTATCAAAATGTTGGTAGTATTCCTAATAAGTTGTTAGAAAAGGAAGTAAGAAAAACATTTAGAGAAGATAGTGTGATTTGTATTATTTGGGAGAATGAAATATGACAAATTTTGAAAGAATTATAAGTGAAATCACAATAGAGAAAATTGCTCATTCTAGGATAAAATCTGATTATCCTTTAGATTGTTGGTATAGAACAAGCAATGGTGAAAAATATTATTATTATAAAGATGCCTTAAAAGCGGAAATTGAATGGCTTAAAGAAGAAACGGATAATAATATATAATGTTTGCTATTATATATCAAAATAATATTATGGTTTACTATAATAAGCATTAGAATGTAGGTTAGGAGATAGATTATGATATGTAATCGTACAGTGAACGATCGTTTACTTGGTTGCTATTTACAACGACCCGAACTAACACTTGATTCAAAATATCCACTTGACAAAGACGAATGGACTATATTGTTTCAAAAGATATTATATGCTACGATATATAATTTAGCATTAAATGGTTGTAAAAGTGTTAGTATCATGGATATAGATGAGTTTGTTAAACCTTTTGTAAGTGAATATAACGTATTAGAGGATAATAATTTTGAAGATTATATAGCAACAGTTATTGAATTGACAGATGCTGATAACTTTGAATATTACTACACAGAGTTTAGGAAATTCAGTTGCCTTAATGCTTATAAAGAAAAAGGGTTCGACATTAAAAAATTCTATGATGAAGATAAGAGCGAAGAAAGCCAGCTTGAGAATCTGAATCAATATAGTATTGAGGATATTATTAACTATTATGAAGGATTACAAGTAGGAATTAAACGACAATTTAATGTCAAACGTGTAAAGGAAGAATATGTAGCTGGAACTGATTTTATGGAATCTAAAGAAAGATTCAAAGAATCACCTTTGATTGGCAATAGTTTTCAATCAGAATATCTCAATGGTATTTATAGGGGTATGTATGGATTTATCATTCGGGGAGCAAAAAGCGGTGGTGGTAAATCTATTCTTTCTATGGGTGATTTATGTAAAGCTACAATTAAAGAATGTTATGATTTAAACAAACGATGCTATGTTAAAAATAAATCAAGAAAGGGTGCTGGATTATTTATAAATACAGAACTTGATTTAAGAGATGAACTTGATCCTATGATTATTGCATGGATAAGTGGTGTTCCAAGAAATCATATTATTGATGGCAGTTATGAAGAGGGAGAAGAAGAAAGAGTTGATAAAGCAAATGAAATTCTTCTTGATAGTGAATTATATATTTGTGACGATCCAGAGTTTACGACAAAAAGTTTAACTGAAACGATTAAAGACTATGCTTTAAATAAAAATGTTAAAACAATATGCTATGATTACATTAGCAATAATGGGTTCGTAAGTAAAGAAATATCAAGTGAAACAAAAGTGCCGCAAAGAGAAGATATGGTATTGCTTGCATTAACAGATAGGCTTAAACAAGTACAACGTGAATGTGGAGTTAGTTTAATTTCTGCCGTTCAAACAAATGGACAAGAAGACAATATGGAATATCCAACAGAATCTTGTTTAGCTGGTGGTAAATCCCAAGTACGTAAAACAGATGGAACAATGATTATGTTGCCGCCAACAAAGAAAGAACTGTCACAACTTGAATCTGCCATTGCCAAGTGGAATTGTAAGAATAATAAACAATCATTTGGTAATACAATTTATCCAAACAATGTTATACATATTATTAAAGGTCGTGGCAGTAAATATCCAAAGAATATTAAAGTATTTCAGTATATTGATTTATCAACAAGTAGAACTTTAGATATGTTTTGCACTGATAAGCAAAATAATCCTATCAATGTAGATAAATTAAAAATTGAATACGAGGACACAGAATAAGAAAGGAGATAGATCATTGTGGGATTGTATTATTATTTTTATTCTCCTAAAACTGGTAAGAAAATAAATGAAGGTAAGTATGTAAGCATGCCATTTTGTGACAATAAAACCAAAACATATGGTTGTAATTGTGCTGTAAAATGGGATAAAAATTATAGCGATGTTGAAGCTTGGACTATTGATAAAGAATCTGATTTTTATAAGAATTATTATCAAAACAATTATGGATATGGATGGGATGACGTAATTATCTATTACACTAGAAATGAAATAATTGAAATGCAAAAAATTATGAAAAATAATAAAACATTTTTACAAGAATTATTGGATAAAAATGATTTAGATGGATTGATAGTTCAAATAAATTAAAAAGAAAGGAGACTAAACTATGAGAGTAACAGGAGTAATTAAGGACTATATCACAAGAGAGGTAACAAAGAAGTATCAAGAGAAACTTGATTCAATTCCTAACGATTATCAAGAAGATTATGATAAGATGATTAGTGAAATTGAAGCATTAGTTGACGAAACAAATATTAAAGCAAAACAAATTGCAGAAAAATATGGTATGTTGCAAAAGAAGAATGATAAGCTTATTGATTATCGTTCTTATAATCTAGGAAATGATGAAAGAAGTAATAAAAGATATGCTTTAACGAAAGAATTAAGAAGAGAGTGTAATGATAAGATTGCTCAAATTATTCTTGACTTAGAGTTGGGTGAAACAACAAAGAAAGAATTGAATGATGTATTAGCAAATGTTAATTTCTAAATTTATTAAAAATCCAGTTGACAAGACTGGATTTTTATGTTATAATTAGTTTATTAAATAAAGGAGGAAAGGAAATAAAGTAAATGAAAGAGTTAGATGATTTGTTAAATACTGTATATGATGTTTGCTCAAGAACAGCAACAATATGTTTTGCTCATCCGAGCACTTTATTAAAATTAAATATGAGAGATTTTTATGCAGACACATACTTTATTTCAGATTTGAATTGTGAGGAAAATAAGGTTCTACTTGTAAAAGATAAACAATTAAAGAAAAAATATATATATTTTGTGTTAATCATAAAGATAGGGTGTTTCAAGGAGAAAAGGAGAACTAAAAAAGGAGATATAGATTATGAGTAATATGGTAAAAGTAAAAGTATTTTATGACGGAACTTGTGAAATTGAAGAAGCCAATGACAATGCGGCAACACAACATTTATACATTGCAGAAAAAGGAAAGTTTGGAGAAGTATATGTGTGTCCGAAAGAATATGTAAAAAAGTATAAGAATATACTAATATGCACTATGATTAGAAAAAATTTTAAGAAAATCATTGAATTACAGAATCAAAATGAAAAACTTGAACAATTATTCTTGACAAACATTGATTGATATGGTATAATACATATATCAGTTGGAGGTAGAATATGAACAATAAAATTTTACAAGAAAAAGAACATTCCTGTAAAGGTGCTGAATGGATTTTAGAATATAATAATTTTCTTGATAAAGTAATTATTGATTTGTTAGAAGAAAAGGAGGAATAGAAATGAAATTTAATTGGGAAGATTTTAAGAATAGTAATGGTAAAATTGCAGTGCATTGCAAAACAGAAGAAGAAGCAGAAGAATTTATAAAAGAGTGTTTCAAACATGGAATTAAATGGTGCTATAGTGATGAGAACACTACTCATTGGGAGGAAGTAAACGAAAGAAATTATTATGTTTATAGTGGGAGGCACTTATATTACGGAAATGGGGTTAGTAATCCAAATGAAATAACAGTTGTAGAATATAAGGAGGACAACAAAATGGAATTAAAAGAAGGTATGATTGTTGAGTGTAGAAATGGAAATAGATATTTATTAAGAAAGGTTAGAGGTAACTTGCTCCTTAGTGCAAATGAAAGCTGGGATGAGTGTACTTATGATAATAATTTTGTTAACATTGGGGAAGATGCTAAAGAATTTAATGGTGATTATGACATTATGAAAATTTATGAATCCAATGCTCACGTATTAGTAAATTTATTTGATGATGATTTTCTTGAATGTATTTGGAAACGTAAAGAGCCTAAGAAGATGACATTAGCACAAATTAGTGAAGCATTAGGATATGAAGTGGAGGTAATTGATAATGAGTGATTATAAGTTTAAAGTTGGAGACAAGGTTAAAATCTTAAAGATGGATGAATGGTCTAATAAGGGTATGGTAGGTGATATTGGTAGAATTGGAGTAATTGTAGACTGTTCTAATTATGAAGGTGTAAACGGTTATCTTATTAATGATTTTTGGTATATGGAAAATTCATTAGAATTTATTGAGTCAAAAGAAGGACTGATAAGTAAAGACGATGTATTAAATATTTTTTATGAAACAAAAGAAAGTGGAATTTTTAATCATAAAACAATTTATGACCTTATTAGACGAGTAAGTGAATTGCCATGCAAGTAAATGAATTATATAGTAATGAGCCTATAACTATAGAATCATATTTAGAAAAATGTGGGGTTGAAGATACGAAAGAATATCTCAATCCCACTGGTAAATATATTGATGAATGGTGGAAATATGAAGATATTCCATATGCTTGTCAAGAAATTGAATATTGGTCTAAATTAGATAGTACAATATTTATTATTCAAGATGGAGATGGAGATGGTATATGTTCTACTGTAATATTATATCAGTATCTTTCAAAATTAAGCGATAAGTGGGCTATAAAGATTCTTATTCATAGTGGCAAGCAATGTGGTCTTGACGATGAAGATATTATGGACAGAATTAGGCAAGAAAGACCTGACCTTGTAATTATTCCCGATGCAGGAACAAATAATTGTGAACAAGCAGACGAATTGTGTGGACTTGGTATTGGACTTATTGTTTTAGACCACCATGACATAGTTACACCGATTGATAAGGGGTATCTTGTAAATAATCAAGACCCTAGATATAATGTGTCAAGAAATGGTAGTGGTGCTTTAGTCACACATAAATTCTTACAAGGACTAGATAATCAACTTGGCTTAGATTGGTCGGGATATTTCATAGACTTAGTGGCATTAAGTCTTGTATCTGATAGTATGATTATGTCAGAAATGGAAAATAGAGAATATTATCATTTTGGACTTGAAACAAGAGATTGCGTGAATAATGAATTTCTTGGTGCTATGATTGATAGGTTTATCGGTAGCGATTATACTCAACGTGACCTTGGTTTTAAGATTATTCCTAAAATAAATAGTGTGTGTCGTTGTAACGATATAGAATTAAAACAACATCTTATTCTTGCTTTTATTGGTCAATGTGATATAAATGAAACATTAGATATGATAGAACAAGCACATCAAAATCAGATTAAGATTGTAAACGATGTGATTCAGAATAATATGGACACAATATTGTCTTGTGGACAGAACAATTTGATTGTATTTGCAAGTGATGATATACCACGTTCTTATAGTGGATTGTTGGCTGGAAAGATTAAGACATTATGTGATAACAAGCCTACGATAGTCGGTTCTATTAAAGGTAATACAATGATTGGTTCATTAAGAAGTCCTATTCCATTAAGGAAAGAGTTAGACAATAATGAATTAGTTGATTGGGCTAGTGGTCATGAAGATTCTTGCGGACTTAAAATTCAAGTTGATAATATTCAAGCACTTGTAGACTACTACAATACCCTTGAGCTTTCATATACGCCCCATATAGACGTTTTAAAGTCTTATTCAATAAAATCTATACCTACAAGATTATTTGGTCTATTTGAGCCTTATAGTGCATTGTGGGGGCATGGTATTAGTAAACCTAAATTTCATATCAAGAACATTACATTTACACCCTCAGATTGGTCTATTATGGGTAAGAATAAACGGACATTAAAGTTGCACAAAGAGGGTATTGATATTATGATATTCAATTGCTTAAAAAAAGATAAGGAAGATTTGCAGTTAGGATATTATGATAACGATATTTTTGTAAATGAACCAAGTAATAACAAACTACAAATAGATTGTGTAGGTGAATTAGGAATAAATGAATGGAATGGCAAAAAAACTTATCAGTTAATTGTTGACAAATACGAGATTTCATGTTATAATAGACCTTGTAAAGATGATTTGTTTTAGAAAGGAGTAAATATGAAAGTAGAATTTAATACAAACACAGAAAAAATTCAAAGTGGCACACTTGTAAGATATAATACTAAAGGGTTTTCTTTATATTATTATGGAATTTATTTAACTGATATTGATGGAGAAAATCCAATTTTATATGATTTAGAAGAAAATCAATATTATACAGATGTTAATTCATATGATATTAAACCTGTTATTGGGAATGTTAAATTGGTTGTAGAATAGGAGCGAGATTATGAGTTATGCTACATTTTTAAGATTAAAAGGACACATTACAGTAGAACAGATTGTTGATTATATTGATGAACATTATAAATTAATCAGTAATGGAACTCATGAAGCAAATTATGGTTTTTTGGAACAATATAATTGGATTGAATTTAAAGAAAAATATGACGATAGTAATGAATGGAAAATAACAAGTGGATTTATTACATTTAATGATGGTAATGAAAACAGAGCTATGTTTTATGAATATCAAAATATCAACTTTTATGAAAATTTGAATTATTATCGTCAATATAATCTTGAAAATATGGTAAAATCAGAACTCACATTTTTAAGATTAGATCATTATGGCAATTCAGTTGAAATTATGAAAGGAATTGCTCAAGAATTTGGTGGTTGGCTTGATGAAAATGATTGTGATGATGAACTTCCATATTGGATTGATAAAGTAAATAAGACAAGATACTGTTGGTCTTCTGATGGTGAATATTATAATGGTGATTATAATACAGAACAAGAAGCTATTGAAAATGCCAAAGAACGTGTTGAAGATACTTGCGAAGAAGTTTATGTAGGAATTTGTAAAGAACCAGCATTGTCATGGAATAGTAATGAAGAAAAAATCATTGAATCTATGTATGATAATTTATATGAAGAATGTAATTTATATGAAGAATGTGGAGAAGTTAGGGAAAGTTTTGAAATTACAAGGGAGCAAGAGTTAGAACTTGCTAATCGGATTGATAAATGTGTAGAGCAATGGATTAAGGATATGAAGATTAAACCTAATTGTTTGACTATTGTAAATGAACATTTGGTAAAGTTGAGGTGACAATATGCAATTTGAATATTATGTATTGAATTATAATACAAATGCAAAGAAAATTGAACCATTCAATATTTTTAGGAATTGTTATGTTCAAGAGTATACTGAAAAGGCTATTAAGAAATATTTACGTTCTTCTAAGAATTATAAGTATGAAAGATATGGTGAAGATACTTTATACGGGTTTGAAGGACTATGTAAAGAGATTGAAAGAATTATAGCTTGGCAAGAATGGAGCAGATGTGAATATGAAATTGCAGTAGGTGACGCATTTGAAAAAGATTGCAATAAATTAGAAAAATGGGATTGTTATATGCAAGCAAAGCCTAACATTCCTATGATTGCAAGAGAGTGTATCTATCAATATAAAGAACAAAGAAAGGAGAAAAAATAATGATAGTATTAAATGATAAGTATAATCATGTAACACAGAAACAAGACGAATCTAAACCAAAAACTTATAAAATTACTTGTGAGCATTGTGGCTCTGAACTTGAAGTAGAAGATGATGATATTCAAGTTGGAGCATATGGAGCTGGATATGTAGTATGTCCTTGTTGTGGAGAAGAAACATATGCTGATGAATTAGCTGATTATTTTCCGCTGACTAAAGACAATGTAGAATTTCCAACACATTACTATTCGTTTAATAATGGGGTACATATTGATGATGACACAATTAATAAGTGGGTAAAAAAATGTATTGAAAAATTTGACCCTAATGATGAAAACGATTGGTGTAGATTCACTGGAAGTGGTAACACTATGGTATTTGTGTCCAAACTTGATGAAGATGAAGAATATGATGTTTATGTATGCAAGAATTATTATGAAACATTTATTCCATTTAATAAAAATAATGGTTGACTTTTGATATAATATATGGTATAATACATATATAGTTAAGAAAGGAGATAAGAATAATGAAAAAGCAAGGAAGAAGCGTTTTAATTTGTAGAAAAGAACTTGACAATGGAATTGTAGAGATGTTTAAAGTTACTATTAAGAGTTCTGACAAGGACACAGCCAAGAAGAATTATGAAAGTCAAGGTTATCATGTTTCTGTAAAAAAGTAGTTGACAAATGTTAATATGTGTGGTATAATACATATATAAAGCAAGAAGTTGTTAGGTCGCTCCTAACTAGATGGTTACTTTGAGGTCTAGCCCATCGAAAATAAAACATGGTAGTGAAAGCTACAAACCTCACATGCGCCCAAGGTGATGCGGTTCGTTGCACCTGTCTTATAAGCAGTGATTCCCCGTCCGACTCGGGGTGGGCGTACTAGTATCAACCGAATTACAAGGAAGATGCGAAACATATAGGTGTTTAGTCTAATAAAGACGCTCTGTATAAGAGAAATGTAGGTTCGAGTCCTACAATGCACCATGGCTATATGTTATGACTTGGCAGTTGGAGTGATGGCGTATAAACTTCCATCCTTGAAATCGTAAGAAACGATATTCAGTGAATAGATTTCTACATAGGAAATTGGTAAAACTGTTCCATGTGAGTTGATGAACAACCCCGTTTAAGGTGAGGTCGATTAAACCGAGATAATAATTAAAGTTCATGTATGGTGTAATATTAGGAGATGCCAAGTAAGTAAGGCAGAGCATACAATTCCTAGGAGAGGTATAGGTTCGATTCCTATTGCATGAATGAAGTCAAACTTTTCGTAGCTTTTAATTGACTCAAAACTTTAACAAGCGAAGTTTAATTTGAAATGTTTATACCTTAAAAACATTTGATGAGGTGAGTAGTCAGTAGAGTAAGGGTGTGACTACATGTGCGGAATAGAAAAGGAGCTTAACGCACAAAATTATATTAAAGGAGGATTAAGAAATGACATTTAAAGAATTGATGAGTTTAAAAGAAGGAGACAGAATTGTTGCAACAGGAAAGACTTGGTTTGATACCAAAGCAGGGGACAAAGGTACAGTTGTTACCCTTAATGAAAGAAATGTTATAATTAACTGGGATAATGATGTAAATGGTTGGGGTAGTAGTAGTCACGGCATTAAAGATGGTCACGGTGAATGTATTGAAAAAAATACATGCAATATGATTGAATTATTAAATTCATCGCATAATCACAAATTGATTATTACTTGTGAAGACGGAAAATATACTAATGCAAAATATTATATTGATAACAAATTAGTTTCTAAATCAAACACATCACGTAATGAAGAATATGATGATTTTAATTTCAAGACCGCTGTTGACAATTGTATTGATAGAATGGATTTTACTGATAAGACTGCAACAAAAGGCAGAAATCTAATTGGAAGAACAATTAAGAAAGGTCAAAGAGTTCGTATTATTAATGTTGAGCCACATAGAAAAAATAAATATATTTGTTTAGACGAATATGTTGGCAAAGAAGGAATTGTTAATTATGATTGTACTATGAAAGAAAGAGGGTTTTACTTTTCAGTTACATTTGACAAGAAATATATGAACGCTATTGATAAAGAAAATGGACGGTTGTACTGGCGTTGGGATGAAATTGAACTGATTGATTAAGGAGATTATATGGATTATAGCAAAGTAATTGATTTAGACAGTATTACATTAGAAGATTGTGAGAGATTTTATGCAAATGGTAAGAGATTGATTGTTAATGATGGTAGAGTTGTTGATATTGTGGAGGAAGATTGATGAAGTTTGAGAATACAGAAGTATTTAATTTTGAAGGTGCAATGCGTGGTATGAGGAATCCGAAGAACAGTTGGGATAAGAATGATACATATATAGATTGGGAAGACAATATTCATATCGGCGAAAATGATATGAAACTTGCACAGACTCTTATCAAATCTGGTTCAGAACATAGAAAATTTATGAGACAGATTTTTGTATCAGTCGATATTACAGCACCTCTTTATTGGTGGAAGGAATTCGACACTTATAAAGTTGGGACTACGGCTAACTCAACTTCTACTATGCACAAGTTAGCAACAACACCTATTACATTAGATTGTTTTGAAATGGATGATTATGAAGAATATTGCAATTTTCATTCAGATTTTCTTGGTGAAGATGGTTTAAGTGCAGATGACTGTGAGTCTATGATTTTTTGTCAATGGATTCCATTATTAGAGGGATTAAGGAAGAAATATCTTGAAACAAAAGATAAGAGATATTGGAAGGAACTTATTAGATGGCTTCCTGAATCATGGTTACAGAAACGTACAGTAACAATGACATATGAAAATTTACTTGCTATGTGTAGTAAGGGGCAACGTAGATTCCATAAATTAAATGAATGGAGTGGTCAAGACAATCCAAATGTTCCTAATTTCATTTCATGGGCTAGAACGCTACCTCATGCACAAGAGTTAATTTTTATTGATGAAACACTTGACACCAACTAAATAATATGATATAATATCCATGATTGAGAGATTTATCGGGATTCTAATGTTTTTATTCATTTTTACCTCCGTTTGTAGGAGTCCTAGATATTGGGACTCCGATAAATCTCTCAATCTAATAAATATAAAGGAGGATTATATGGAAAATTTTGCATTAGAAATTGTAGAAACGATCAACGAACATTATTATCGTGATGGCACAGAGGGGAAAGAATTGATTAAGGATATGTTATTTTACTTATACCACACGACAAATGATGATAAAATGAAACAAGTAATTCTTGATTGGTTTAATAAAGAACAATATTGTATTGAGTGTGGTGCTAAACTACAACCTTATGATTATTGCGAGGCTCATACTGAATTGGAGTATAACAATAAAGAATGGTTTACAGCTTGGCTGTGCCCAGTATGTGACAGAGATGAGGTAGTTCAATAATGGCTATGCAAAGTAAACAATCAAAGAAACCAACAAAGAAACAAGCAATGGCAAATATTGTTAATCACTATGAAAGTAGTTTGAAAGAGAACTTTATCAAGAATATGGTTATTGGTTTTGAAACTGCTAGTCAATTATATCTTGACAAGATTAATAGTGGTTGTACAATGGAAGAATTAAAAGAGTTTATTAAAAACAACTTAAAGAACAAAGATGTAATTGAAAAAGTGGCAAATGGCAAGACAGTGAATGACTAAGGGTGAGATGACTTAGATTAAATTATACATTTATTTTATTATCTCTTCGGAGCGATATTATAGATAAGTACATAATAAAAAAGTTTAAGAGAAGAAAGGAATTAGAATTAAAATGAGTGAAATTAAGGCTAGTATTAACAATGCACAGGTTATCGGTGAATTACTTGAAATGAATCTTGAAGAGATTACAAAGGAAGTTACCTTAAAGGGAGCAAATGGAGTTGAAAAGAAGGTAACTTGTCAACAGATGGCAAAGAAGGAATTTAAGAACCCTACGTTTCTTATTGAAGTAAACAGAGATGGTCAAATTTCTGATATTGGGGTTGATTTCTTCCCTGCAAGCGAGAAGAAGTTAGATGAAAACGGACAGATTATTGATAATCCGAATTACAAAGCCATGAAGACTGTACTTGAGAATTATGTTCCTAAGATTAAGGATGCTGAAAATGCAACGAGAGTTAAGGTAGATGGATTACTTGGGGTCAACGAATATGTGTCTAAAGATACATATGAATTTAAGTCATTCCCTCAAATTAACGGATTTAGAATCACTTCTACAAATGTACCGGAGGAAGATATTGCAGACTGTGAAATCAGTGGTATTATCCGCAGTATCATTCCCGAAACAAAGGGTGAGGATGCAGAAGAAACGGGTAGACTAAAGGTTGAACTTTATACATTCAATCGAAACGCTGAAACTACACCTTTTACATTTATTGTAGAACAAGACCTTGCAGATGATTTCAATTCATTCTATGAAGCTGGTCAGTCTGTAAAGCTATATTATGAGATTATCACTAAGCAAGTAGGAGCTAAGAAGCCTACAACTGGTGGATTTGGTCGCAGAGAGTCGCACATGGTAAGTGGATTTAGTGTTACTGAATATAGTGTATTTCGTGGTGATACCGCTTATGAAGAAGATTCTGAATACTATATCAATCCCGAAGATATGAAGCAAGCACTGAATGAACGTGACATTAAAATCAATAATATGGTAAAGACTGCTAAAGAGAATAAGGATAAGCCTAAGAGTTCTCCAAAGGGAGCGAGTTCTAATGGTGCAAAGGCTAATCCATTTGGTTCTTCAACAAAGAAGTCTCCATTCTAAGATAAGATATAGGGCAGATGTAATGTCTGCCCTTTTAGAGAATTGATTATTATTAGTGAATATAGAAAGGTAAATAAAAGATGGCAAATTTAAACTTATTAGGTTTGGAAGAGAGTGGAGTATCTTATGGAATTGAAGGCTTGAAGATACTTATTTATGGTGGGAATACCCTTGGGAAAACACCACAAGCTATGAGATTTCCAAAGCCATTATTATTAATGGGTGAAGCTGGTGGTACAGCTATTAAAGGATATAAAATTCCTATTAAACAAAAGAAGGACTTTGTAGATGTTGTTAAGCAACTAACAGATGAAAAAACTCTTGACCAAATGAAGGAGAAATTTCAGACGATTGTAATTGATACAGCAACAGACATTATTGAAATATATGCTTCTGCAACCGCAAGAGAGTATGGAGTAAGAGATATAAGCGAAATGAACGGTCAATCAAATATGCCTAATGGGTATGCTTTATATAGAACAGCATTTAAAGCTGATGTAAATAAGCTATGTTCTTATGGGTATACAGCCATCTTTATCATGCACGAAGAGTTAGTTGAAATTAAAGAACAACAAGTAGTAAATGGTAAAGTTAAAGCTGTTGGAAATGGGGTATTTAAGATTGTTCCAAAGGGTTCTAATTCTGTAAAAGACTCAGCTAGATTTTTAAAGGATATGTGTGATTTTAGATTTTATATTAAAGGTAATGGAGTTGATGAAACAACTGGAAAAACAATTATGTCTACTGCATACGCACATGAAACTGCTGAGTATTATGCTGGTTCTAGGTTTGATATTCAACCTGTTATCAATCCATTTACAGCAGAAAATTTAATTGAAGCAATGAAAGAAGCACAAAAGAGGTCTGCTGAAAATTATGGTGCTGATTTAGTATCATTTACAATGGATTCCAATGGATATACCAAGCAAGATTACTTAGATTGTATTGAGCCTTATGTAACTGCATTGTTTGAACTATATCCAGAAGAAGTAGAGGATATTATTTATAAGCAACTTGGAGAGGGTGTAAGAATTTCAGAAGCAAAAGATAGCCAATTAGTTGAGTTGGAAACAATTTATAATAACCTAGTTGCTTTTGCCAGAGAGAGAAATGTAGAAGTGTAATAAACTGAAAAGGAGTGAATATTTCATTCACTCCTTTTATTGAAAGGATAACAATATGAATTTTAATATCAATATGAATAAATTGAAAGAACTTATTGTAGAATATGCAAATACGCATGAATTAGCTGTAGAGTGTGGTAGTGAGTATATTTATCAAAATGATGACGCTCAAGTAGATGCTTTAGATTTAGTGTGTGCTATTTTTGACAAATGCGTTGAAAAGGAGGCAGATTAAATGGACACAATGGAATTTTTAGATTTATGTTATCAAGAAATTAAAGATGCTGATTGTTTTCACAACAATGATGAAACAAATGATGACTTAAAAGTAATTATTGTATGGGCTAATCATACAATTCAAAATAACAAAGCTATGTTTATTGTAAGAAATATCAAGTATGATTTTATTTACCCTCAATTTATTGAAGCAACATATAATGGTGATGCTAAAGAATTGTATCTTGATTTCTATGAGAAACAATTTAAGCATATTATTAAGGTTGGCGGTTACAAATGAATTTATTAGAACATTATATCAAAGAGGTAATTTCAGTTGAAGATGTTACTAAAGAATGGGAAGATTTTATAAGAAAAGATACTCCAAATTTTGTCGAAACTAATCCAATGTTAGAAGTAAAAATGTTAGTAAATTGTTATGGCAATATAGAAGAAACTATAGAAAGGTTACATAAGTCAGAATGGGATAAAATTCAAGAACAAGGATATTATATGGCATAGAAAGGAGATAATTATGAGTAAATATGTAAGAGAAAATGTATGTATGGCATGGCAATTTAAGTATGATAACACTGATGAAAAGCATCCATTACCAAGCCCATCATCAGAAAATTATTTAACAGTTCCAGATTGGATTTTAGGTGCAGTAAGTGATGGAATCATTAAATATGAAAATATTAGCACGCTTACTTGCAATGGAGAAAAAGTGAATATTGGTGATTATATTGTAATGAAAAAAGATGAGTACAAAGTATATACTAAAGACAATTTTGAAAGATTGTTTAAAAAGGTTGAAGATTAAGGAGGATTAAAACATGACAAAATTTAGTGTATTTCAAGACGCAAATTATGTAGTAGGACATTTAAAATATGGACACAGAGAAGGAATTATTGAAGCAGAATCTAAAGAAGATGCTTTAAATAAATTAAGAAATGAAGGATATACAGATTATTTAAACTTTGTAGTTGATGATTATGAATTAGAAGACGTTGATTATGATGATTATTTTGAAATTGAAGAGATTTAATTGCAAAAGGAGCTTGACAAAAGCTCCTTTTTATGTTATAATTAACATAAAAGGTGGTCTTTTGTGGTATAATTGAATAAATATAGAAAGGAGTTAAGGGATGAGTTATACAACATTACACAACCACAGTCCATACAGTAATGCCTCTTTAGGTTTTCCAGATAGTATCAATAAATGTGACAAGTTAATTCAATCAGCTTACGATTTAGGATTGAATGGTATAGCCATAACAGACCATGAGTGTATTAGTGGTCATGTGCAAGCATTAAAATATTATCAATCTATGACCAAAGATAGACCATTTCAGTTAATTCTTGGCAATGAAATTTATCTATTGTCAGAAGATGAAGATAACATAATGAGAGGTGTAACAACGCCTTTTGAAGATGAAACACCGTATTACCATTTTATCTTAAACGCTTTAGACAATGAAGGTCATAAACAAATTCGTGAATTATCAAGTAGAGCTTGGTATAGAGCATACACTTATAAAGGTCTTATGCGTAGACCAACTTATTATTCTGACTTAGAAGATATTATTAGACCAAATCAAGGTCATGTTGTTGCATCTTCGGCTTGTTTAGGTGGTGTTATTCCTCATACAATTTTAGCACAAAATTATGAAAAAGCCAATAACGCCATTCAATACTTTGATGATTTGTTTGGTCATGGCAATTTTTATCTTGAAATGCAACCTTGCTATCAAAGTAATACAGAACAAATGACTGTTAATAAATATCTATGGAATATTGGTCATAAACTTAACATACCTTGTATTGTCACAACAGACTCCCATTTTATGAATAAAGAACAAGCATTTGCTCATAAAGTATTACTTAATGCTAAAGATGGTGGAGATGCAAGAGAAACAGATGAATTTTATGCTACTGCCTATCTGATGGGAGAAGAAGAGTTAAGAGGATATTTGCTTAATTTATTTACACAAGAGCAGATTGATGAATTGTTTGAAAACACTAATCAAATAGGCGATAGAGTTCAAGGCTATTCATTTGAACACGCTCCTATGATTCCTCAGCTTCCCATTGAAAATATTCCTAGCTTTACTATTGAGCATAGATATAAACAATACTATGACAAGTATGAAGATTTCAAATATTACGCCTATATTGAAAATTTACAAGACAGCTATTTCTTTTATCGTATCGAAAGGGCTTTATATGAATTAGTTGAATGTAAAGGCAAGGATATTGAAACATATATTGCAAGATTAAACAATGAGTTCCATGAGCTGAAACTTATTTCAGAAGCGTTTAATGATTCTATGGCAAGTTATTATACAACTATGTCAAAGATTATTGAATTGATTTGGGATAGTGACAGTTTATCAATGCCAGCGAGAGGTAGTGGAGCAGGATTCTTAGTGTGCTATTTACTTGAGATTACACAAATCGACCCCGTTCCATTAGGTGATTACTTCCCATTTTGGAGACACTTATCTGCTGAACGTGGCGTGGAAATTGCAGATATTGACAACGATTCACAAAATGCTAAACGTGACAGCATAATTGAAGCAATCCGTAATTATTTTGGTGAAGATAGAGTATTAAATGTAGCAACATTTTCTACGCTTAGTGCTAAGACCGCTATTGAAAAAGCTGGTAAAGGTTTAAAGAAACTTGGCTACGATATTACAGATGAAACAGTTGGGTATCTGAAATCTTTAGTTCCGACAGAGCGTGGTCAAGTTTGGTCTTTGAAAGATTGTTTTTATGGTGATAAAGACAAAGATAAAAAGCCAGTTAAAGAGTTAATCAATGAAATAAACAAATACGAACATTTACAAGAGTGTATCTTTGTATTTGAAGGATTGATTATCAATCGTGGTATTCATGCAAGTGGCATTTTAATTGGCAATGAACCTTATGTAAATCAAATATCTGCTATGCGTTCTCCTAAAGGAGTGTTATGTTCTTGTTATGATTTGCATGACGCTGAATATTGTGGTTGGACTAAAGTTGATATATTAACAATTCAAGCAAGCGACAAAATTCGTAAGACAATGGATTTGCTTATTGCAAATGGTCACATGGAGTGGCAAGGTTCATTAAAGGCTACATATTGGAAATATTTGCACCCAGATGTGTTAGATTATCAAACTAAAAAAATGTGGGATATGATTAAGCAAATCTATTCAATCTTTCAATTTGACACTCCCGTTGCTGTTAAAGCCTTGAATCAAGTTGAACCACATTCTGTTATGGATTTATCGGCAACCAACTCTTTGTTAAGATTGCAAGGAGACGGAGAAGAATCACCATTAGACAGATATGCACGTTATAAACGTGATATAAGCGAATGGTATGCTGATATGACCGAATATGGATTAAACAATAGTGAGCAACAATGTTTGAAAGAACATTTGGAAAATTCTTATGGCATGGCTGAATCGCAAGAAAAAGTTATGCTATTGTCCATGGATAAAAGAGTAAGTGGATTTAGTCTAAAGCAAGCCAATAAATTGCGTAAAGCTATTGCTAAAAAGAAAGCTGATGTACTAGAAGAAACTAAAACATTGTTCTTTGAGTCATGTAAAAAACAAGGCACAAGAGATATTTTTGCTAAGTATATTTGGGAAGAAGAGTTCGGTATGAGTTTTGGATATTCATTTAGTCAGTTACACTCATATTCTTATTCTGTTATTGCTTTACAAGAATTGAACCTTAACTATTATTATCCAAGAGTTTATTGGAATACAGCTTGCTTAACAGTGGAGTCACAATCAGATGAAACTAATGAACGAGCAAATGGACAGACCGATTATGGCAAGGTCGCTAAATCAATCTATAAAATGAGAAAATTTGGTATCAATGTGTTGCAACCCGATATTGAAAAGTCAGGTATATCATTTACTCCGAACGAAGAGGACAATACTATTTTATTTGGGTTGGGCGGTATTAGTGGTATTAACTTGGATATTGCTAAAGCCATCATTGATAATAGACCATATAAGGATTTTGATGATTTCTATAACAAATTTCATTATACTGGAAGTCCTATCACAAAATCTAAATTTGTTACGCTGATTAAAGGTGGTTGTTTTGATAATACAGATGACAAGATTTCGGCTATGAAATGGCTAACTGTGTATGAAAACCCCAAGAAAGAATCATTGACAACGGCTAACATTCCTAATGCTATTAACTTAGGTGTGGACTTCCCTCAAGAGCTAATTACAGCTTATTACTTTTATAAGTATGTAACAGACAAAAAATTCTTTTATTGCAATGACCCTAAGTATAAATCGAAAAAACATTATTTGGTCATGGATAATGCAGTGGACTATTTTGAAGAAAATTGTATGAACAAACTAAAAGAAGAACAAGACTATTATTATACAGAGAATGGTCTTGTGGTCGTTGATAAAGCACTAGAAAAGGCTTTAAAAGAATCTATGGATAAACTCAAGGCATATATCAATACACAAGCTGTAATTGACCAATACAACGCTTTAACATGGCAATCTGAATATCAGAATATGGTTGGTACAGAGGATAAGAATAAATGGTCATTTGACTCTGTATCATTCTATCCCAATGGAGAACATGAATTAAATGATATTGACTATGATGCTTACAACTTATCTCATTTCAATGACTTGCCAGAAGAACCCACATTCACTTTGAAATCAAGAGGACAAAAAACATGGAGGCAGTATGAAATTTATCGTATTTGCGGAACTGTGCTAGACAGAAAAGATAAAGACCATATGTTTAATATCTTAACACCCGATAATGAAGTTGTAGCTGTTAATATGCCTAAAGGTCAATTTGCTTATTACAAGCAAGTAATTGAAATTAACGAAGTTAAAGATGATAACTGGATAAAACGTGGCAATCTTATTATGGTGTGTGGTTACAGAAGAGAAGATGCTTTCTTTGTTAAAAGTTATAAAAATAGCATATTTCAACATAGCATGGCTTTGATTGAAAAAGTGAATGAAGATAAAACACTGAATTTAAGATTGGAAAGATTGCAAGAAGAAATTGAAGAATAGTGTAGATGTGATTGCACATATTTTAAGTTTTATCCCAGAAATTAAAAATTAACCATTGACAAATCTCCTTTCCTATGATATAATACAAGTATCAAATGGAAAGGAGATTTTTGTTATGACAGTAAAATATGAATTAAATAACGAAGATATTTCTAAAATTATTGCCGAATATTTTAAAGTAAATGAAAATGATGTATCTTTAAGATGTAAAAGTATAACTGTTGGAATTGGAGTAAATGAACATGATATTTATGTTCCAATCTGTGAAGTGGCAAAGAATGATTAAAATTTTTGAAGGAGATATTTCAAATGACAGTAACTAAATATTATTGTGACAAATGCAACAAGGAAATTACAGATTTTAATGAGGCAAAAGAATATACGGTTAGATGGGAGGATAAAGATTTTAACAATTCAACCAAAATTTTATTATGTAAAGAATGTGCAACGGATTTCCATAAAAATATATTGCACTGTAAATGGGAGGGTTAAATAAGGAAAAATAATATGGATAAAGATTTACTAATTTGGCTTTATGAGCAAAAAGATGATATTGACGCTCATTTATATGGAATTGGTAGTTACGATAGAGCAGAGGGAACATATAAACAAGAGCTATTTGCACAACTTAATTTATTAGATAAAATAATTCGGCACATTAGAAAGGGGTAACAAGATGACAGAGAAAACAATTTATATTGCGTTTGACGGCAAGGAATTTGAAGATTATAATAAATGTGAAATATATGAAAGTAAACGGCTACAAGACAAGTATGATAAAGACTTGTTAGTATATGATGCTGACAATAATAAATTAATTCCTATTAACGAAGATTATTGTTTAGCTCAAGAAAGTGGTTATGTCATTTGTAAAACAAAGGAAGCATTAGATTATCTAAATAATGTTTTTAAAAACAACCATTGTAGTCAAATTAGTTATTGTGACAAATTTCCAGTTAGCTTTTATTATGATTTTGAAATAGGTAAATTTATGGAAATAGAACCTAAAATTAAACAGTTACAAGAAGAAATTGATATGTTGAGTAAGTATATTGTAAAGGAGTAAAGAATATGAGATTATGGCATTATGATTTATTAGATGTGTTGCCTAAACAACAGTTGTGTTCTCAGTTAAGAGAATGTGTTGCTATTGCCAAAGATATTTATGAAAAAGGAACAACTAATCACATTCTTATTAATCCTATTATGAATTATGACTTGAATCATTTTAGATTGTATTGTAATTTGGTCATTGATGAAATGGAGAAACGTGGATATAATGTTTCTGATAAAACTAAAGCCAAGTTATGCCAATACTTAAAAGGTAAAATATCTGTATCAAGCACATTTGGGGGACAATTAAGTGTACTTATCAATAATGAATATGAACCTTTATTTGGTAATTGGCATACAAATCGTTATCTTATTCAATGTCTTTACAATTTAGAAGAAAAATATGACAGAGGTGGAATTAAACAAGTAGAATGGGATAAGATTTATAATAAATATTTTGAATTAAGATGGTAAATTTTTACTTGACAAATATCTCTTTTCATGGTATAATTATTATATCAATGAAAGGAGATATTTTTTATGTCTAAAGAAAGATTAGCACCTTGTATCTATTATATTTGTAAAGGTAAATGTGACAAAGGAAGAAATGCTGAACAGAAGAAATTATGTCAAACCTGTGACAAATATAAAGCAAGAAAAGGATTTAAAGTTGTAAATAAAAAGAAGGAGAATAAATATAAATATTATGACTAAGATTATAGAGAAAGATGGCTATACTTTTAAAGTAAATATCAACGCAGATAATTTAGGAGTACAATGCGAAATAAAAGTAAAGAAAAAATTTCTATTGTTTTATATATGGACTACAATATATTCATATGATTCTTATATGAGATCAATAAAAATTTCTCATACACAAGCTGTTGTCCAATTTATTCAAGAAAGCATAGACAAGTATATTGAATCAAGAAATAATATAACAGAAATAGCTAATTATTTAGAGAATTGGAGTAGAAAATGAGTATTACATTAAAAGCAAGATGTGTAAAGTGTTGTTTTAAGAAAGACGATTATAGAATATTTTCATGGAGCCCTATTGACCATAATGATAGTGTTAAATTAAGTCCTTACTTTACCTTTTCAACGAAAGGCAACGATTCATATATAGACGAAAATAAAGACTATGAAATTGAAATTGAAGAAATTGCTTATGACAAAAGATATGGTGGGACATATAAGATTTTATCAGTTCCATCTATGAGCAACTTTGATGTGTCAACACTTACTTTAGACCAAAAGAAAGAAATTCTTATGGATTGCACTACAAGTGAAAGAATTGCTGATAATATCTTAGAAGCATATCCTGATTTCATTGAATTGATTTTAACTCAAGGCAAAGAGGTTATTGATGTAAGTAGAGTCAAAGGTATGGGGGAAGTCTATCTTGGCGCTTATGCCAGAAACTTACTTGAAAAATATAAGTATCTTGGTATTATTCAACATTTCAAGGATTACAAATTTGATGTAAGTGATTGTAAAAATTTAATTGAAGAATATCTTGATGAAGAGCATATTGCTAAAGAAATTCAATCTAATCCTTATAAAGTCTTAATCTCAACACTTGGTCGTTCTTTTGAATTTGCTGATAGAATGATTATGGAATTAAGAGAAGATTTAAAAGTAAGTGAAATGAGATGTGCTTATTTGATTTTAAGTGTGTTGGAAAGAAATGAGCAAGAGGGTGATACAAGGTTAAATGGAAATGATTTATATTATTATATCATGGAAGAATATAATGTACCCGAACTTGAACCTTTAATTGTTCCTACAGCAATGAACAACGATTTATTCTATTACGATGAGAAGTCAAAAGATTTAAGTATTATGTCTACTTATCAAGGTGAGTGTTATGTTGCTGATTTTGTAAAGGATAAAATTATGAATAGTAAGCAACTTGACATTGATTACACAAAATACACCAATATTGATGGATTTCAACTAAGTGAAAAACAATCAAAAGCATTAGAGTTATTTTGTAAATATAATTTTATGATTTTAGCTGGGTTCTCTGGAAGCGGAAAAACAAGTTCATTAAAAGGTCTTATCGAACTTATGGAAGATAATAATTTATCATACACTTTGTTATCTTCTACTGGAAAAGCAAGCCTTAGAATGGCAGAAGCAACGTATAGATCAACAAGTACAGTACATAGAAAATGTTTGAAAGATGGAGAAATTTTTTCTGATTGTGTTATTTTAGATGAGGCTACAATGAATGATTTGCCAACAATCGTAATGTTATTTAAACATATCACTAATGAAAATGCAAGAATTGTATTTGTTGGAGATTTTAAACAATTAAGTTGTGTAGGAGTAGGAAGAGTATTTAGTGATTTAATTAACAGTGGCAAAGTTCCAAGCATTACACTGGACGAAATTTTTAGATATAAAAGCAATGGCAGTTTATTTGTTGCTACAAATGTACGTCAAGGAAAACAGTTTTTTGATGACGCTGAAATGGTGAAGCATATAGGTAACAGATATAAGATTTGTGACAATTATGAATTTATTGAGACTAATGATATATTAGATACTGTAAAAGAAGAATATATTAAACTTATTGATAAAAATATTAAGCCAAAGAATATATTATGTTTGTCTCCTATGAATGTTGGGGAAGAAGGAACTTATATTATCAATAATGAAATACAAGCAATTATAAATTCGCCCAAACCGAATGAGAAAATTATGGCAAGGCAAATCAACAAAACTAATATAATTTTTAGGGTTGGAGATGTAGTAATCAATACAAAAAATGACTATAAGGCAATGCCATTAGAGAGTTATAAAAAAATACAAAATTCGGACAATATGCTGACAAGTGATGATGTAGAATTAACACAAGTATTTAATGGACAATGCGGTGTCATTAGAGAAGTAAATGACAATATGATGATTATTGAATTTGATAATGAACTTATTGTTTTCGATAAACCTAAATTGCAAAATTTATTATTAGCTTATTGTATCACGATCCACAAATCTCAAGGAAGCGAGAGTGACTATGTTATAAATATAGTTAGTGAAAAACATACAAAAATGTTATCAAAGAATTTACTTTATGTTGCTGACACAAGAGCAAAGAAAAAAGTTATTGATATTGGAAGTGTCTCAGCTTTTAATAATGCTTTATTAGTAGACGAAGATGAACAAAGGAACACATGGTTAAAGGAATTATTATGGTAAAAGTAAGAACAAATATATCTGGCAATAGATACGGCAGACTTACAGTTATAAGTCAATCAGAAGAAGATTTAATAAAGCCAAATGGGAAGAAAGAAGCTCTTTGGTTATGCAAATGCGATTGTGGGAATATGACAAAATTACCAAAATATAAATTAGAAAGTGGTCATACAAAATCTTGTGGATGTTATGCAAAAGAATTTAGTAAGAAAAACTTTGAAAATCATCAACAATTTAGAAAATATAATACTTATGATTTAACAGGAGTATATGGGATTGGTTACACAAGCAATACAAATAATCAATTTTATTTTGATAAAGAGGATTATGATAAAATTAAAATTAATTGTTGGTATGAAGACAATTACGGATACGCGGTTAGTAGAAATATTAATAAAATAGGAAAATCTGTTAATATAAAAATGCACAAATTGATTATGAATGATTTTTCAAATAAAGTAATAGACCATATAAACCACAATACTTTAGATAATAGAAAACAAAATCTACGTATAGTTACTAGAGTACAAAATCAAATGAATATGTCAAAAAGAAAAGATAATACTTCTGGATTTACTGGTGTACATTTTGATAAAAGAAGTAATAAATGGACGGCGATGATACAAGTTAATTATAAAAGCATAAACTTAGGAGCATTTAAAAGTAAAGAAGATGCTATTGAATCGCGTAAAAAAGCAGAAGAAAAATATTTTGGGGAATATTCCTATAATAACAGTACCACAATAGTTACAAATAAATTATTGAAAGGAGAAGAAAAAGAAAGTGAAGATAGAGAAGTATAATATTATTCAGTGCATAGGAATCGTTTTATTGACTATAATTTTCATGATTATGGGCTGTACAATAAAGTCTAAGCAAGAACAAATTGAAGCCCTAGAATCGGCTAATACGAGTTTACAAGGGGATATTGAGAGGGCAAGTATTAACTATAATGAACTAAACGATAAATATGTTGACAAATGTTCTGAAATGGAGTATAATCAAAGTGAACGAGAAAAGGAAGAGTGTTTGCATTTCTTATATTTAATTGAAAGCATCAAAGACCAAGATAGATATGTATGGTTTCAGTTATATTACAATGCACTGTTCAATATTTATGAACTTGATGATTTACCAGAAACACCTTATGATGTGTTTACAGAGAGTGAAATTACCATGATGCTTAAATGTATTGAAACCGAAGCACATGAAGCAAGTTTTGATTGTAAAGTAAATGTTGCCAATGTAATCTTAAACAGGATTGAATCAGACCAATTCCCAACTGACCCTGTTGAATTGATTACACAAAAGAACCAATTTGCTTATGGTCGTGACAATATTAGTGATTCAACTGTATATGCGTTGTTGTATGCTTACATGATAGAAGATACTACTAACGGTTGTATTGCTTTTAGAAGTGATTCTAGTCCTAATGAATGGAATGGTTGGACTAAACAATTTACAGACGAAAGTGGTCATACATTTTATAAATAGAAAGGAGGATATAATTACTAATGACACTAAAAGAGTATTTATTGGAGCAACCATACGGACAAATTGCTCTATTATGGTTTGAAGGAGGGAATATAAGATGTAAAGAATATGGACTAAATGATTATGATAAAATAGATAAAGAATTATTACAAATGGAATTTATGGAATGTGTAGAAGAAGAAGATTGTAAGGAGATTTGGATTAGATGAATGTAATTAAACGTGATTGTACAGAAGTTCCTTTTAATAAAGAAAAAATTTCTAATGCAATTATGAAAGCAATGCCATATGGAGAAGGTGTTAAAGAAAAAATTGCTTTAAGAATTGCAGAAGAAATCGAACAAGAATTATTACAAAAACAAATTGAAGAAGTAGAAATTTATACTATTGAGTCTATGGTATTTGATAAGTTGATTAAATATAAACAAAAAAATACCGCAAAAGCATATGAAGGTTATAGACAAGTAAGAGAATACCAAAGATATGTTCAAAATAGTACAGACGAAGATTTAATTAATTTATTAGATGGTACTAATGAATACTTAAACAAAGAAAATTCTAATAAAGATGCCAAGCTTGTTACAACTCAAAGAGATTACATGGCTGGGATTATAAGTAAAGATATTACAAAGAGGTTTCTTATGCCGCCAGATATTTTACAAGCTGATGAAGAAGGAATAATTCATTTTCACGATACGGATTATTTTGGTCAAAAGGCTTTGCATAATTGCGATTTAATCAATCTTGAAGATATGTTGCAAAATGGAACAGTTATTAACGGAGTTCGAATTGATAAACCACATAGATTTTTGACTGCTTGCACTGTTGCTACACAAATTATTACAGCGGTCGCTAGTTCACAATATGGTGGTTGCACCATTAGTTTATCTCATCTTGCACCCTTTGTTAAATATAGTTATGATATTGCATATAATAAATACATAAAACGTGGTAATACAAACTTAGAAGCAGAAAAATATGCAATGGAAGACTTAACAAAAGAAATTGAAGATGGTGTACAAACATTTAATTACCAAATAAACAGTATGTCTACAACAAACGGGCAAGCTCCTTTTTTAAGTGTGTTTATGTACTTAGGAGAAACAAAAGAATATAAACAAGAACTTGCTATGATTATTGAGGAATTTTTAAAACAACGTATTCAAGGAATGAAGAATAAAGTTGGAGTTTATGTAACCCAAGCATTTCCAAAATTATTATATGTTCTTGAAGAGGACAATATTCACGAAAATTCTCCTTATTGGTATTTAACAAAACTATCAGCACAATGTACGGCTAAAAGACTTGTTCCAGACTATATTTCTGAAAAGAAAATGAAAGAATTAAAAGAAGGTAATTGTTTTCCTAACATGGGATGTCGTTCGTTTTTAGCTCCTTGGAAAGATGAACAAGGGAACTATAAATTTTATGGTCGTTTTAATCAAGGTGTAGTAACTATCAATTTACCAGATGTTGCTTTTAGTTCTGATGGAAATATGGATAAATTTTGGAATATTTTAGAAAACCGTTGTGAATTGTGTCATAGGGCTTTAATATTAAGACATAAAAGATTATTAGGAACTTCTAGTGATGTAGCACCTATTCTATGGCAAGATGGAGCATTAGCAAGATTAAATCAACATGAGCCTATTGATAAATTATTGTTCGGTGGTTATTCAAGCATTTCTTTAGGTTATGCTGGTTTATACGAATGTGTTAAATATATGACAAAACAATCACATTCAAATAATGACAAGGGTCATTCTTTTGGAATTGAAATTATGCAATATTTAAACAACAAGTGTGAACAATGGAAAAAACAAGATAACTTAGGATATTCATTATACGGTTCTCCTATTGAATCCACTACTTATAAATTTGCTAAGAAGCTAAAAGAAAGATTTGGTAATGATATTTTTGTTCAATTAGACGGAAAAGATAGAAACTATATTACTAATAGTTATCATATTCCAGTGTTTGAAGAAATCAATCCATTCGATAAATTAAGTATTGAATCAAAATTTCAAGAATTGTCATTGGGTGGCGCAATTTCATATATTGAATGTGCCGATTTAACACATAATGTTCAAGCTGTTCTTAATATTATAAAATTTATTTATGATAATATTATGTATGCTGAACTCAATACTAAATCTGACTATTGCCAAGTATGCGGTTATGATGGTGAAATTAAGATTATTGATGAAAATGGAGAATTGATTTGGGAATGTCCTAATTGTAAAAATCGTGACCATAGCAAGATGAATGTAGCCAGACGTACTTGCGGTTATATTGGAAGTAATTTTTGGAATGATGGAAGAACTGATGAAATAGCTCACAGATTTGTTCATTTAGATAATCACGAAATTAAATAAAATCGTTGACAAACATCTCTTTTTATGGTATAATATATGCTATGAAAGGAGATGTTTTTATGAGATATGCAAGTATCAGAGATATGGATATTGTAAATGGTATTGGTATAGCGTGTTCTTTGTTTGTGCAAGGCTGTTTACACCATTGTTATAATTGTTTTAATCAAGAAACATGGGATTTTAAAAAAGGAAAAGAGTGGACTCAAGAAACAGAAAACAAATTTATTGAGCTATGTAAAAAACCATTCATAGACTGTGTATCAATTTTAGGTGGAGAACCATTTCAACAAGGAGAAGACTTTTATGAATTATTAAAGAAATTAAAACATGATGTTAATAAACCTATATTTGTATGGACTGGGTATAAGTTTGAAGAGATTATGGAGTCATACCCAATGCAAAAGTGTTTGATTTATATTGATTATCTTATAGATGGTAAATATATTGACTCATTAAAGGATTATAAATTGAGTTTAAGAGGGTCTTCTAACCAAAGAATTATTGATATAAAAAGCACCTTCAATAATAATAATATAGAAATTTTAGATATTTGACTTGACAAAATCTCTTATTTGTGGTATAATTAAAGCAAATAAGAGATTTTTTATTTATAAGGAGATATTTATGGCTAAAAGAAAATTAACTAATAAACTTATTAGTAAAGATGATATAACCGAAGAACTTAGACTAATCAAAGATAGTGAAACTGATTATATAACTCCAAGTGGTAAAATTTACAAAGATTATGGTAACAATATGTTTTATCCAAAAAGAAATTTTACTAATACGCATAATGGATATGTGTATTGTGGTATAACTTATGAAAACGGAAATAAACAAAGACGGGTGCATATATTAGTAGCACAAGCCTACATTCCTAATCCAAATAATTATCCTATTGTTATGCACAAAGATAATAATAAAGAAAATATTTATTATACTAACTTAAAATGGGGAACAATATAAGAGAATACACAACAAGCAGTAGACGATGAATTAATGATAAATGATAAAGGGTATGATGATTCTCAATCTATTCCAGTATCTATGTATGATGTATATACAAGAAAACTATTAGAAAATTATGGCAGTTGCCGAATAGCAAGTAAAGACACAAATATTCCATTAAACACTATTACTAATCAAGCAAAATATCTTACTCCTGTAAGACAAAAAGTTTATTTCAGATTTCAAAAAGACGGAAATATCAATCCACCTAAAATTGTTATTCAATATGATTATGAAACTGATAAAGAATTAAACAGATTTTATAATATAGCAGAAGCACATGAAAAAACTGAAATATCAGCTAAAACTATAAATCAGCAATGCAACAATTCATATAAACCTAAGACCAAAACCAAAAGTGGCACTTATTTCCAATTTTGTTCTTGACATTCACCTCCTTATATGGTATAATACATATCATAAAGGAGGTGATTTTATGTTTGATGAAAAAGTAGAAGTAAATAGTCATGGAGTAAACGCTAAAATTAAAGCACATATTTTATCAGAAAAAGAAATGAAAGAAATTGGCTTTACTAATCATTATGAACCAAGTTGGTACTTTTGTAGATCTATTAAATTTCCACAAACAAAAAGATATAGAGGTTTCGATATTTCATTTAGCGTATCAATTCCTAAAGACTGCTCAGATATTCGTATTGATGTATTAGACGAAGATTTTTGCCAACCTTATGATTATCAATTTATGCTTCACAAAAATCCTACATTTGAACCAGCTTTAATTGTATATGAACAAGTTGAGGAATTGATGGATTATCTGCAATCTAAAGGCGTATTAAGTGGTCATGCAAAAGGAGAATATATTTGACAAGATTTCATCGTTAAATTAGATCATGATACTAGAGGGTTATATGTGTATTCAGATAAAATGACGATTACTTGCAATGATTGTTATGATTATTTTAATTGAGTAAGACAAGACATGATTAACAAATATGGGTTGACAAATTAACAATTCTATGGTATAATATGTTCATAGTAAAGGAGATAGTTATGAACATAGAACGTGGATTTAAGTTAGCCAAAAGTGCAAGTGAATTTAGTGATTACAATAAAAAAAATATACATATAGGCTCTGTCATAATGTATAAAAACAAGGTCGTAGGGGTAGGATGGAATACTAAAAAAACTCATCCTTGTCAAATGAAATACAATAAGTATAGAGAACACAGTGGAAAAAGAGAGTATATTAGTGAAGAACACGAACCTTGTTTACATGCTGAAATTATGGCTCTACAACATGCTATAAGGTCATTTAAGGGTGATTTAAGCAAGTGCAGTATATTTGTGTATAGTGAGAAAAAAGAAGGCTGTAAAAGACTTACACGGCTTACAAAACCATGTAATGCTTGTTCTAAACGACTTGAAGAACTTGGTATAAGAAATATTTATTATACAACTAATAATGGTTGGCAATATGAAAGGAGATAATTACGAAAACAGGTACACTTATTCTTAAACCTATTAGTTTCAAAAGCGATGATTTTACTTATGATGAAAAAGATTTTTCTAAAATAGAATTATTAAAAGAATTAACTACTAAACAATATGGAGCAATCATAAAAGCCCGTACGAATGAAGATGGAAATGCTGAGTTAATTCTAGCGAAAATAGATAATTAAAAAAGGAGATAATATTATGTTAAACAGAGAAAAGTATGCGAAGGAAATTCTTGATATTGTATGTAGTGGCGAAGAGATAGCAAAACAAAATGGTCATTTGCAACCTTGTAAAGGTATAGATTGTTCAAATTGTGAATTTAATATAGAACCATATGGTTGTTCTGAACAATTTGCAGAGTGGGCTAATTCAGAATATAAAGAACGTAAAATTGATTGGAATAAAGTGCCTGTTGATACACCTGTTTATGTTTGGGATTTTAACGAGAGTAGCAGTCTCAAAAGATATTTTGCAGGATATGACAAAGAAAACAACATGATAACCGCTTTTGACAATGGAGGAACTTCTTGGAATAGCAAAAAAACTATAAAATGGATTAATGCAAAAATTAAGGAAGGAGTTGATTGTAGTGAATGGTATAAAGATTAAACTAAAGTATGAAGATTTAAAGGAGTTTATTAAGATTACAACATCGTTTGAATCAAATATTGATATGATTAAAGACCATTATGTTATTAATGCAAAGAGTCTGTTAGGTGTTTTAAGTTTAGACTTTACTCAACCTACAATGGTAGTTATTCATTCGGTAAATGAAGATGAAATTGTTCATTTCTATGATGAAATGAAAAGATTTGTTATTTAAAAAAGGAGAAATTATATGAAACTATTAAACACAAACGAGACAAAGTGGGATAAAAATATTAGGATTGAACTTACTCTTAAGGAATTACAAATTATTAGAGACTCAATGGGAGCAACTAGTCATAGTGATAGAAGTGATATTTGGAGTAATTATTCTGAAGCTTGCCCTTATAATTCAATCCAAGGAAGAACTCTGTTCGATGACGTAAAGAGTATTTTAAAGAAACAAGGAGGGGTTACATTTGAGTAATTTATATGAAATTGATTATCAGCTAAGAGTATTAGAAGATTATATGTGTGACCCTGATACGGGAGAGCTACTTGACGAGGATTCTTTCAATGCTAAATTTGATGAAATTCAAATGGCTTTAAATGAAAAGATTGAGAACTCAATGTGTTTCTACAAGAACTTACAAGCAGACATTGAAGCATTTAAAACAGAGGAAAAGAACATTGCGCAACGTAGAAAGGTTAAGGAAAATTTAGCTGAACGTATTAAGAACCGTATTGACAATTATATCCGTATGAAATATACTAATGAAGATGGTGTTGTTGATACAGATGGTCTTAATAAATTTAAGATGGAAACACCTAGAATGAAGTTATCATATTGTAAATCCGATTCTGTTGATGTATATGATATTGATTCATTGCCGAAAGAATACATCAAAGAAAAGGTTGAAGTATCAGCAGATAAGACCGCATTAAAGAAAGACATTAAAAGTGGTAAGGCAATCAATGGTGCTAAGATTGTAACTAATTTGAATATGCAAGTAAAGTAAAGGAGAAAGTGTGGCTTTAATCATTATAAATTTTGCATTGTCATTATTAGCTATAATCTATGTATTTATAGCAGTATTTTGTAGTATTACTGTATTATTATGTTTTGTCAATGGCATTTTGGATATTGGAATTAAGATATTAACAGGAGGAAAAATAATGTTATTTAGAACAATCGCACAATTTGAAAAGGTATCATACGAACAATTTTTTAACGACTTTGTTAAGACATTTAATCTACAAGCAACAAGGAAACTTAAAGATGGAACTATTGAAACAGTTGACCTAGATTCATTTATCAGACCATTTTATGATTCAATCAAACTACCTCAACGTGCTACAAGTGGTAGTGCAGGGTATGATTTCTATACACCTATTGATTTGAATATCGTACCTAATACAACAGTTAAGATTCCTACAGGTATTAGATGTAAGATGAAGAAGAATTATGTATTGCAAATCTATCCTAGAAGCAGTCTCGGCTTTAAGTATCGCTGTCAATTAAATAACACTGTTGGAATTGTTGATGAAGACTATTTCTATTCTGACAATGAAGGACATATTTTTATTAAAATAACTAATAGTACACTTGATGATAAAACTATCAGTCTAAAACGAGGTGATGCTTTTGCGCAAGGTATTTTTACTAAATATTATCTTGCAAATGAAGAAAAAATTACAACAAAAAGAAACGGAGGATTCGGTTCAACAAATGGAGAATAAACCTATTACAGAAGAAGAATACAAAGAATTTGTTGAGTTTGTAGATGACTACAATCGAAAACTTCAACAAAAGATTGATAAATGGCACTCTAGTTTTATTTATAAATTATATTCTATGCTTCTTAAAATACTAAAAAAGTAAAAAATGGGGAGAAGTCAATTAAGACCTCTCCCCATAATACTATCCTAAGTATTCCTTTGGAATCTTTTGTATACTTGTCACAATCCCCTTATGTAACTCATCTTCACTAGGATTTAACAAATACCCATAATCTTCAAGTTGTTTCTTTAATGTCAAAGCACCGCTTTCATTTGCATAATATCCAACAACGACAGTGTAATAATAATCCTTATCTTCAACTTGTGGTTTGTCAACACCCTCAGAACCAGTAAGACCTAATAAGATAGCTTTAACCATCTTTTTACAATCGTACAGTTCAAAATCATCTGGGTCATCTACAAAGCAACATTCGATCAACATAGCAGGAGCTTTTGTATTCTTTAATACATATAGCCCATTACTATACTTAACACCACGATTAGTAAAGCCTAAATTAGCTACAGCACTACAAATAGCCTTTGCAGTTGTTTCAATTTCAGTCCCTCTACTATTAGGATGAATCCATACTTCTACACCCTTTGTCACACCATCTTTTTCAGTTTCTTTGCTAATGGCATTAAAGTGAATAGAAATATCTAAATCAACTTCATGTAAATTACACTTAGCAACAATTTTTTGTAGAATATCCTTTTGACTTGTTCCATCATTGCAAGTGCAGTCATAAGCAATATGCCCCATGTCTGTCAACGCTGTAATAAGACCATTGCATACATTCCTGTTTTCTGTGGACTCATCTAAATATCCAATAGAACCACAAGCAACCATTCCGCTAGGATTGTGACCAGCGTGAACATTAAACCTTCTTTTGATGAATGGAGTTGTAGGTTCAATTACCTCTTCATCCTTCTTTTCTTCTGCAATAACATCATATTGAGCAAGATTATATTTTTCAATACAATCAATCAATGTTTGCGTATAAGTCGGACTTGTTGCATATCCATCTTGTTTAATTAGTTTACAATATTCCTTATAATCTCGTACCCCTACAAGATTGCTGTAACGCTTATTCTTCAATAGAAATTGGTTGTGGTCAATAATAGACTCATCCCAACTGTCATATGCTCTAAATGCGGCTACAACAGTTATATATTGACCATTTTTATATTCCTTTGTATTGATAGAATATGTTTTTCCTGTCCACTTAGAATTAGCCTTAATACCGAACAAAGCGTTTGCTTGTGTTGCTAATGTGCTAGTACCATATCTACTCTCAATAATTGCTTGAGCCAATGTAGGACTAGGCAATAGATTATTTCTATTACAATCTAAGACAGTATTATCAACAATCTTATCAAGAAATTCTTTAACTGTCATATTACCGCCTCCTATCTATCCATATATTCTTCTTCAATTTTGTCTTGAATGTCATCTTCAACCTTTTTTACTTCATCTTTCTTTAGTCCAAAAATATCAATTAGGTGTTGACTTGTTTTAGCAACGTAAATACTGATAGCACCAATAATCATAGCCTTAGGTTGCATACCTAAAACATCAATTAAGCTAGGGATTTGGTCTAAAATATAAGCTAATGATAAGAACATAAAGGCAATCATCAAAGCCTTTGCGATACCATTGATTAATTTCTTCCAATCGAACTTAAAATCCTTAATATTTACATTAACATACATTCCACCTAAGGTGTTACTAATAACCGCCAATCCTAATAATCCTAATAGTTGAATTGCTTCTTGCATAATATGTACTCCTTTCTACTTTGTACGATACATTTCTTTTACTATTCGTATCAATGTATTTAAAGACAAACCATTTGCTCTCATATCTGTAATAATCTTTCTTAAATCTTCTATCATGCGTCTTTCCTTTCTTTGAAACGTAAAAAGACCTTGCCGAATATCTTATAATAAGGGCAAGGATCAATCTTCATTATATAATAATCATATCCATCACAATAAAATATTCCAAATAAGCCGACTAAAGCCATCCACACAAAACAGAATATCATATTACATTGTCCAAAGAAAAATGTTCCCCAAGGCATATTGGAATAATCCCATACATTTAATCCCAACCATACATTTACAATTAAACCACAACAACCCTCTGCTATTGTGCAAAGGGTTGTTACAATTAACACTTGTATAAGATAGTCACATTCAAACGACAGTATATCATTCACACCATCTATTACGAATATACCTAAAAATCCAGCAAGTAGGAACATAGACCAATGACTATATCCTCGGAAGAAACATTCTAGCATATAATAAGTGAAGCCTACAGATATGAATAATCCTAATTTACCTAATATATACTTCATATTGCTCTCCTATTTTATATAGTAGAGTTCAACTTATTCATTTGAACAAGTAAATTCTTTAATACTTCACTTTGATATTCTTCTGGAATGATGATATTATATTCAATAGCTTCTACTTCTTCTTTAGTTTGCAAACTATTAATATAAATTCTTAAATCTCTAAACCATGTTACTTGTAGAGTCACAAAAAAAGTAGCCGTATCTGTAATAATTTTCATATCAGCATTAGAATAATATTTACAATGTTCATCATGGTCACTTGTGTGCCAAGGTATTTGCTCAATTCCAGCTTGAACTTGACCAGCTAAACCAAGTAATGATGTTTGGTCGTGTCCAGTAAGAGTAAAATGTTCAACTGTCCCGTCTGTTAAAGTTGCATTAAATCCACTCTCAATAGTTTGTTGTTGAATTTGATTCATTTCATTAATTTTACGAGCCTTTACGGATTCTAATGGTTCAACATAAGTAAATTCTGCTGTAAATGTTCGGTTCTCTGTAATATCTCCACTTGCAGGGATTACAGGATTCCAACCATCAAACAAATAATTCTCTTCTGTTGTAATTGTAGGGATAACTAAATCCTCATACTTTCCAACCTTTTGTGTTAAAGCCCCTTGAGCAGTTCCACCACCACTAACATTAAATGTTGTAGTGTAAATAGGCTTCTTCCACTTATGGTTATCATTCGTATATTTATATACTTTATCTCCTAAATTTGGTTCACCATAGTCATATTTGAATTTACTATAATCACCAAACATAACATCACTATCTGTGAACCATTGTAGACCACTTAGATTTTGGTTACAACCAGTAACCTCAATGGTGTGTTCATCAACAACTCTAACAACACCACCTAAGTGTTCATCACTATTCAAAAATTTTATATATGACATATAAAACTCCTTTCTTTTAACATAACGATTTATATGTATACCGAACATCTTCTTCACAAATAGTAAGATAATATAGTTCGGCTATTTCAACTTTCTCTATGTGTACTGTACAGACATCCACCAAAGAAAAACAAAACACAATATTTAAAAATATTTAAATAAGATGTTTAGATAATACATAGGGTGTTTCCTCCGAATCTTAATACCGGAGTATGAAAAACCCGTCCGTTGTATCTCCCCATGTTTGAGGTCTTTTTCTCGTTCCAATTACTGTGCCTACTGTAAGATGCCCTTGCGCATAGTCATCTTCGACAGTGACGATCAACTTGTCGCCATCCCATTTTACGCAACCTCCTTGCCAAGTTTTGAGCACAGAGTGCGGAGGATCGTCAAAATATACGCCAACACCAGCTATTGTCCCCGTTCTACCCAATTTTTTTCGCACTGAATCAGCACCTTTGATATAGAAATCATTTCCTTCCTGCTCAAATGAGCAACCGCCAAAATTACTGTTTGCCTCTTTTAATGCACTGTTTGCCTCTTTTAGTGCCAAAGCACCAGCAATCGTATTTTGTTGTGTAGCCGCATCAACTTCTGCTAAACTATTTAAGATATTACCTGTTACTGCTTTATTCTGAATGGCATTAGTAGAAGTCTTAGAAAGAGAAGCATCAACTGTAATTGCTCCACCCATCTTTAATCTATCTGTACCATTGTCTAAGTACATTTTTCCATTGCCACTTGTATCAAAAAGTATTTGTCCGTCTATTACTGGTGTACTAGTAATTGTATCACTATCACCACGTTTAAACAATACTGATTCATTTGCCATAATTAAAATCTCCTTTATTCTTCATCATAGTATGGATAATAACGAGCCATTGTAATTGATTGCGTACTCCCTAATCCACTTCCTATATTTATTGATTTAATCATATATAATTCTTTTTCTTCAATACCATATTTATTAGGCAATGTAATTTCAACTAGCCAATTTACATCAAGCCAATAAATAGGTACACAATTTAATGTAACGCTGTCTTGTAATCTACATAACCTATATAACTCCCATTTTGCCCTTTCCATAGCCAAGTCACTTGTGTAGATATTATCATAATCTCCACCTCGTAACACTTGCCGAATCTCTCCGACAGACCCACCAACATAATATGGACTATCAGGGTTTTCTTCTTTAATTTGAGCATATGGAGTTACCTCACCCATAAACTGAAAATATTTTTCTTGGTCATATTCACTTGCTTCAAAATATTTCAATGTATAAATTGTATCATTCCTTAACTTGACAGTGTTTTTGATCTCTAACTTCTTTAAATTGTTAATTCTGAAATAAGGTAAGTATACATTCTCACACCCTGTTTTTGGAGTTCTGAATGTATATGTCATACCATCCGTTAATTGTGATATACTTGCATCATTGATAATATAAACATCATCACTGATAACGGCAACAACAGGATTCTCTACTTGTTGAACATTTGTAAATTCCCAATGGTCAGTACCAAACACAAACTTAACAACATAATAAGTATCTTTGTCTTTGAATGTCGGTACAACACCCTTTTCAGTTCTAATAGGATAAGTTTCAGTTGTTGTTTCAGTTGTAACCTCGCCTGTAGAACTATTTACCTTAGTCTTAGTTGTTGTTACTGATAACTTTTTACTTTTCCCCAAATCAACATTTGTATTAAACCCTATCTTAGTGTTCTTTCTTAACTTCTTAACCCCAGCTATAGAGATTTTATATGTATCCCCATCAATAGTTGCTTGACCACCATAATTCTTAATATCATGTGTCTTACCAAACACCTCAATAGAGTTCTTTAACGTTTCAAAGCTAGTAGCTTTTTGATAGTTAATCACATTCACATTCCATATATCATCATCAACCATTACTTGTTCATTCTTACCACTAGGAATTTTATTATAATGGAATATTCCGTCTACATCGAAATACATCTGATAATTCGGTAGTATATCCCTTAATTTTGTCAATATCTGATAAATTGTTCCACCTACGTCAATTTTAATATCATTAGGCGTATCAATTTCACATTCGTCAACGACATATTTTGTAAACCCAGCTATTTCAAGACAAGCTATAATTGCAACACGAACATTTGAGCCTTGAGGTACTAAGTATGGTATTCCTTGTAAATTACCATTTCTTAAACCTGTCATTCTAGCCATTAAATCAACGCCTTGAATTGTTAAAGTGTTATCTGTTGCAGAATACACACGTTGGGGATTATTTATTAAATAAATCCCCATATTAGTATATTCTATCTTATTTGTTCTCATATCCTTTTGACCGACAAATACTTGAACATATTTATCCAGCCAAATTTTGTTTCCTTGCCTAATATCGAAAGAACTATCTCTAGGAGTAAATACTATACTACAAGTCCTACGAATATCTGAATTTGCATCAATAGTAAAACTTGGTGTTTCAATCGTATCACCTGTTAATTCACCAACATTTTGAAATTGATAATTAAGCAAATTTATCTTAAAATATTTAACCCGTAGCCTTTGTTTAGCCAAATTATATTCTGCTTGTGTAGGCATATTCTCTCCTTTCTATTGTTCTAAGTCTACTAGACCATTTGTGTATAAATCATATTGATTGTCATATTCACCTTGCTCAACCCAAGTAGCAGTTACATAAGCAATACCATTGCCATATAGATTAGCATAGGTCACTTGTGGACTACCTGTGAATCGAACTAGACGAATATTTCCATTCCAATCCTTTATAATCTTAGCAGTTGTATTATTCAAGAACTCACATAAATCATTTGTTTCTCTGACAACATCTGCTCTATCTATTCTCTTTGTTTTGTCAAAGTTATATCCTAATACTGTTAATGTAATTGAACCACTCCAATAATCAAGTTCGCTGTTCTTCTCTATGATAACATACTTGCCCTTTAAAGGCGTGTATGTAGCCATAGGAGCGTTCTTAACATCACCATTGTATATTATGTTGCCTCTAAAACTAAATGCTGTATTTGCGTCTGCTATGGTTACATTAGTGAACTTTGTCTTAATACCATTGATAGCATAATCACCTTCAACATCACCATCTAATACAGGAACAATAGCATATTCAGTATCATAATCTGTAGGTACAAAATAATCTTGCATTAAGATAGATTCTAAGTCCTCGGCAGAAGTGATTTCATACTGCTTTAATGTTACCCACTTAAACGTTCCTTTCTTTCTACGCTTGATACGGACATATCTTAATTGAGACAATAATACATTCGCATTACTACCGCTTATATTACCATCAAAATTACATTGTATAAATGTATCATAATCATAAGGGTTTTGATTTGTGTTGAAATTCCTTGATACGTTACCTGTTATATCCATAAAGTCATATATGCCATTCCATAACATCAAGTTAAACAATGGGAATATACTAGACATATCATCAGCTTTTGCAACAAAATCTTCGCCCATTGCATAATCTTCACCAACATACCATTTATCAGTAAGACGTTCAAATTCAATATCCTTTATACCCCAAGCCAAAGTATCAGTACCACGATTTAATACTTCAAGTCTTACATCATAATAATCTCCACTCTTTCTAAACCATACCATATACTTTGACTTTTGATTTAACATATCAACGGCATTGGATTCTTGATGAACTTTTCTTACACCATTGACATACCCATCAACTATAATCTTGTCCTTTACTTCTGTTTCAGTGTAAGGAATTTCTCTAACTAGGCTAAGTATAAATCCATTCTGCCTAGTTCCAATTAAAGCAAACTCCCCAAACCGACCAGCTTTCATAAATGCAGTAAATGTGAAATTTTGCTTAATACGAAATCCTTTAGACCATTTTACCCAGTTACCATATTGGTGAACGTCTAAAGCACTAGGCGTAACCCATAGACTTATTTCTTGACCTTCTTCATAAGTGAATGGTATATCCCAATGCACATAATCTTGTGGATTTGAAGCCACTAATGAATCAAGATATGTAGGTGGATCAAATTCTGGTGGTACTTCACCATCAGCAACATTTATATTACTTTTGATATTTACATACCCTTTTGCACAATTATTCTCTAGGTCTAATAGATTAAATAATTGAGGATGATAGTATCTTACATTAAACGCATATTTACCTGTAGAAACAGTCATACCGTTTACTGTTGTGGCAATAGCTTCTACTTCATAATTTGCGGTATTGTCGAATCCGCCAAATGTATGTGAAAAGTAAATAGGCATTTGAACACGACCATAATAAAAATCGCTTTCATCAACTGTCTGTCCTAAACTGTCATATAGATAAAACTTGACATAATTAAGTAGTTCACCCTCTGTTTGATTGTAAGCTACATTAAATGTATAACTACTATTTTCAACTAAATTATTCAATGGCAAATTTGTGAAACTAAACGTAGGTTCACTGTAACAATAAAACTGAATTACATTACTATCATCACTCATATTGTCATCTACATCGAATGTATTGAAATAGAAGTTATAATAATTATCGTTCTTTAAAGTGCCACTAGGCACAGTTTGTTCAAACCGATAAGATGTTACTTTATTTTGATAGACTACACTATTATCGGATTGTAGTCTAATTGTAATCCTATTGGCAACAACTTGGCTACCACCACTAGAGGTAAAACTAAATGTCTTATCTTGTGTTGCGTCAAATGCTGATATGCCTTGTGCAATAGGTTTAACTAATGCCATTTAATTTTCCTCCTTTATTGCCATACTAAATTTAATACACCGTTTGTTATCTTTAATCCTTTCCCAACTTTAACACCACCTAATGTAGAAGATGACGCAGTTGGTAAAACATATTTATTTGCTCCACTGGCTATTCCATCTAATTTCGTTTTATCCTCTTTGCGCATAAGTCCATTTGCAGATGTAGTAACAACATTATAAGTTGTATTATCATCATTTCTCCACGCAGGATTACCATTAGCATCAGTTTTCCAAACTTTATTTGCTTGACCAGAACCTTTAGCAACATATCCCTCAGATGATGAACTATTAGCTTTCCAAGTGTTTGTATCGGTATATATGTCCCGTGTCCAATTACTCCAAGTACCATTATGACACGTTCGTCTATAAGTGTTTGAGTTAGTCGAATTTGTTAAAATCTGTGTATAATATGACCCACTTGCGTTATGAACAACAATAAGCCCTATAGCATCTACGCCAGATGGTTTATTAGATATTGAATTTCCATCACCACAACTATAAAATCCGGGTGTTGTAATACTATTTAGATTAGAGTCTGGTGCCAATACAACACTTTGCGCTTTATTATTTAATTTATTGCTTATTGCTGATTGTGTCATAGTACCATCAATTGCAGTACCAGTATCAGTATAAAGTTTTGTCAAACCAGCAGTAGTCGCAGTACCAGTTGCAGTAGTAGTTGCATTGTCACCTTTTGCACCTTTAATACTTCCTACATACACCCATTTAGCATTAGCCGCATTTCCAGCAACAGTACATCTATATAAATAAAATGTAGAAGTATTAATATACATATCATTAACTAAAGAAGATGACAACCCAGAACCCGAAAATACAGTAGCAGTTGTTGAAGTTCCCGTAATAGCCGTTCCATAATTAATTACTGAACCTCTAGTACCCGTTGCACCTGTGTTTCCTTTAAGATTCTTGAAAGCAAAGTTAAATACTTTAGCAGTATTAGAACCACTTGCGGTTACTGTTACACTTGGAGTTCCAACATTAGCATCAACAGTAGCAGTCGGTGTGCCAAATCCCGCACTTGTACCATTAGAACCATTCGTTCCATTTCTGCCAACAGAATAAGAGGTGCTTGTAGTGTTATCTGTATATGTTAAAATTGTTCTTGTCCATAAATATTGTCCTGCACTTACAGTAGGTACTGAAGTGATCCATGTCCCAGTTGGAATCGTTGTACCACTTGAAGATGCTTGATATGTAATGGCGTAAGAAGAAATTCCTTTACCATCTTTGCCATTCGTACCATCGTTACCATTTGCGCCTTTAAGGTTCTTAAATGAAAAATTGAACACTTTAGCTGTATTTGTTCCCGTAGCTGTAACTGTTACACTTGGAGTGCCTATATTGTCATCTATACTAGCGGTAGGAGTTCCAAAACCAGCAGAAGTACCATTTGCGCCAGTTGAACCTTTGCTACCGTTCTTAACTGTAAAAGTTGCATTTGTTCCATCTGATTTTGTAAAAGTAAATACATTGCTTCCACTGTCAGCGGTTGATGTTGTTGTTTGTGAACCACCAGCTAAGAAAGTTGGTTTGTCAGATAGATCATTATAAGATCCGCTAGTAGCAACACTAGCAAGTTTTCCTTTTATATATGTCCATAACTCAGAAAATTTAACTCTGCCAAATTTATTTGCTCCACCAATATGTTGGCGAATAAAATATGTGTTATCTGTAATCGTACCAGCCCAACTATTCGTAATTTTTGACAACAATAAGTCAGCACCAGTAGCAGAGTTATCTACTTTAGCATTTAATTTTTCATCTATTTCAGATTCAGTATAATACCTGTCATCATGATTATGTTCTGAAGGAGGAAAAGTAGTTGGCTTGTTTGTAAGATTATCATAAGAACCACTAAAATTACTTGTTCCAGCTCCTATATTTGTTCTAGCATTGGCTTTCTCTGTGTCGGTTAATCCTTGTGAAGCAACTGTAGATACTGCTTTAAAGTTGCCTACGCTACCTAATCCTACTTGTGTTTTAGTTACTTTATGTGGATTATTTTTATTCGCAATATGGTTAATTAAATCTGTAATGGCTTTAGAAATTTTACCAAAAGCTACAGACAATTTTTCGCCACTTGTAAGTTTTGTTAAAGTTGTCGATTCTGTAAAAGTCGGAGCTTGGTCATTTGTAGTAACATTAGGAACATTACTTAATCCCACATCACCTTTCGTAACCTTATGTGGGTTTCCACTTGTTTTTTGGCTATGGTCATAAGCTATTTTACCCCTATCACCACGATAAGCAGTTGAACTTGTTTCACCTAAAGCAAGGCTAGAACTAATTTCAACATATTGTGTTCCAGTCCATCTATATTGTAAATTTGTGTCAGTTGCTATATAAATTTTTCCGCTTTCGCCATTTGTGGGGAAATCTGTCTTTGTATCATATTCAAGTACGTCATCGACATAGCTTGGAAGTTGAGAACTAAGCACAAGTCCATTTGCATCTAATTCAGCAACACCATTAGCCGTACCTTTTTGACTTGTAGGAATTGCTTTAACATCACTTGCCACTAATGTAATATCAGCACTTAAAGCCTTCCCATTAATCTTTCTCGTCTTAGGTACATAATTACCTTGAATTGTAGTTACAGCACCTTTAACAGTAGTCATATCAGTTTTCAACGTGCCTACATCTGTGGTTAGACCTTCAACATCACTGTCTAACATAGCAATGTTATCTTCATTAGTATCTACACGACCTTTTAATGTATTATAATCTGTGATACTTGCTCCATCAGTGATACCATAACCGCTCATCGTAGTAGGGTGATTAGTTGCAGACCATTGACGTTCATTGGCAACATTTCCAAGACCTATGTTTTTCTTTGTGATATTTACATTGCCAACTCTATAATCGGTTTCAACTTCACCTTTAACACCTATTACAGTGTTCTTTTGTGCATTGTTCTCAATACCACTTAACTTTGTTTTTTCTTCTGTTGTATAACTAGCAGTAGTATTATCTAAAATAGTTTTATTGCTATGTGTGTGTGCCTGTAACGCGGCATCATCATAATCAGCTTTTAACTCATCTGTAAGGTCATTTGTAGACAGACCTTTACCATCTATTTTATCAACTTTATCTTTAACCAATGAAACACTTATTTTGTCTAAATCTGTATAATTATTATCTGTATGAACATAATTTTTATCTGATACAAACCAACTATCGTTAGTTAAATCACTTGTTTTAGTAGGAATACCTAATTGCGCATTAGTTTTATTTCCTTCAAGTGTATTACCATTGATACTAGGTTTATTATTTAATTTGGCATAATCCCAATTTTCTCCTTTTAAAATAGCTTTAATTAATAAGTCCATTTTATCTTCAAAACTTGTATTTTTCAATAAGTCAATAATTTGAGCCATTGTCAACCTCCATTATATTGTAAAGTCAAACTACCATCAGTATTAACTATTAAATCCCATAAGTCTAGTTTAGTTTTATAGCTGTTTGGTAATGCTCCAACGTCATTATAATTAAGTGTAACATCGCCCGTTTTACCATTTACGCTTGATACTCTACTTACACTAGGAGTTGGAGTAACACTTCCACTACTACCGCTACCACCTTTTAATATAAACATATTGTTATATTGACCTTGTGGTATAACTACTTTGACCATTTCATTTAAAGTACATTCCCCACCTATTGTATCAATATCTGAATACTGTACTCCATTTATTTCAACTGTGTAACCACCATCTTCAACAACCTCTACAATCTTACCTGTTGTTGTAATATCTCGGTTACTTTCTTCAAGGCATTTATTGACATATGATTGAATACCTTGTAATAACTGCTCATAGGCAATTTTATCTTTTTCCATAGACATACAAATGCCCTCCTTAATATGTACAAGGGGTATGTTTCAACCCCTCAAAATCTATGCTCTTCTAAATGATTGTTGTGTAATATCTGCACTAAAGTTCTGTAAATAATCAATAAATCCTTGACCATCTTTTACTTCTGGTAAATTAATTGAGCCTATCTGAATACTCATAGATTGATTACTATTGCTTACAGGTTGACCAACTGACTTTTGACCGTTTAATGAATTGAATATACTAGCAAGTGTGTTTGTTGTACCAGCATTAACAACGCCGCTACCACGCTTCAAATTCATTACAACACCTTGGTCGTTGTTCAGCTTAGAACCGATTACAAGTTCACGATACTTAGGATTTTCTCCTACTACAGCAATTTCAGAATCACTGATTGAACCTTTACCACTTGCATAAGCAGATACTTTGTTGTCACCTGTGGATTTGCCGCCCATTGAAGCAGAAATCTTACCGCCGACAGCACTTAAACTAATACCACTTCCACTTATATTAGGGAATGTCATTTCGCCAACCAAAGCGTTCCATTCTTCAACAAAGGATTGTAACTGTTCCTTCATCTTGTCCCAATATTCTTGTTGGTTAGCTACACCTTCTTCAAGTGTTTCGTTGACAGCCTCTTTTTCGGCTTTTAATGCTTCAATTTGAGCTTCATAATACTCTTCAAGATATTCTTTATACTCTTCAAGTTGCTCAATCTGATTCTCATAATACTCTTCAACTTGATCTTTATAATCCTCTAAGGATTGAATACGCTCATCATACCATTCAAGTTCTGTATCTCTAAGTTCTTCAATGAGTTCCTTTTGACGTTCATATTCATTTTGGTCTTCTTGTTGTGCTAAATCTTGTTCAGCGCCAGCAACAGCAGTTTCATCTTGGGTATATTGAAATTGACCGTCTTTAAGAACCATGACATTAGTTTGTTGAGCTAATGCTAATGCTTGTTGTTTCTCTTGTAAAGCAATGTTCCGTTCACGTTCATCATTTTCTTTTTCAAGTTTATCAAGTTGGTCTTGCCAATACTTTTCTCTTGCGTCACGTTCACGTTGCAAAGCAGTAATCTCAGCATCAATAGCCTTAACCTTAGAATCCTTCTCCTTTTCAAGAGCCTTGATTTGGGATTCTACAGATTTAATTGCGGCATCTTTAGCTTCTTTTATCTTGTCAATCTGTTTGTCATATTGTTTTATGATAAAGTCGATTACTGTTTTGTATTTTTCCTTTAAAGTCTCTGTGGCAGATTTCTGTTCTTTGACAGCTTTGGTAGCTTTGTTTGTAGCTTTGGCGGATTTCCCCATACCTTTAGAGAAATTTTTCGCAGTAGTGTTCACCCAATTATCTACCGCTTTTAATTGATTGGTCATCTCGGACAAAATTTGGTTTATTTCACCCTCAGCCGCACCACCTCCACGACCTCTAGCTTCTGCCACTGCGTTAGCTAGTTTAGCTTTAGTATTTTCATTTAATGAACCAGTTTCGGCATCAATTCCAGCTACAGCATTATTATGTTGTTGTCCTGCTGTTTCCGTAGCGTTACCTGCTTCACCACTAGCAACAGCGTTTAATTTTTCTATTGCAGTATTATAAATGATTTGTTTAGCTTCTTCTGCTTGTGCTTGCACTTTAGTCATTAACATTTGTGTGTTGATTGTTAATTGACCATTTTCTTCTTGTAAAGCCGCAAGATAAGCTGGGTCTAAAGCTAATAGTTGTTGTAGAGTATCAGTAGTATAACCACCTTGTTCATTATATTCCTCAACTGCCTGAGTTAAGATTTCATAAGATGATTGAATATCATCAACAGCTTCATTCCATTCATTGAACCTAGGAAGAATTTCTGCCGCACTTTCAACAGCAAGACCCATTGCATCAGCAAAATTTTGAAGTTCGTCTGCTGATACTCCTATTGATTTTGCTAATTTATCAATATCTGTAACATTATCATCAATACCACTATTAAAACTTTCTAATTGAGTTTTAGCTTCCTCAAAAGAAATACCCATATCTTCTGCATATTGTTGTATTTCTTCATCAGTGTATTGAACTTGATTTCCTTGATTTTCTAATTCTGCTGAATTTTCTTGTACTGTTTTAGACCATTCATCTGTTGATGAATTGGCTATTTTTTGTGCCTCATCATAAGTTTCTACAACATTCTTAGCATTTTCAACATCAGTGCTTAATTTATTGTAATAAGAACTTAAAGCGGAATATCTTCTCAATTCAGCATTACTTAAATTTTCTTGATTTGCTTCAAATTCTTTTAATGATTCAGTTGCCTTTTTAAGTCTTTCTTCTGGTGTTCCTGTTAATCCTTCTATTTTTTCATAATCGGATTCTTGACCTATATTAGAAGATTGCAAATATCTTCTTTGTTTTGTTGCTTCTGCTCCAATTTCGTGTTGAGTCTGTTCTGCTTTAGCAACCGCCTCTTGATGTAATAGCTCAACATTTTCAGCCCTTAAATCATTTATATCTTTTAATTTTTCAGATTCATTATCATAAGAATCATTTAATGATTTATTGATTTCAAGAAGTTGTGATTTTGTTGTAGATTCACTTTGTATTTTACTTAAAGTATTGCCTAATGTATCGCTATATGATTTAAAACTATTTGCACTGTCAATAGCATTTTGTGTTGCTTGTTCTTGCTCTTGTTTTAAACGACTATATATAGCAATACCAGCAGTTAATACTGCAAATAAACTACCAAAAGCCAACTTCGCACCATTTATAGCTATTCCTTCTAATTCTAATGCCGCTGTCAATTCCTTATTACCAGTTATAGTAGCGTATACGGCAGTTAGATAGCCTTTCATAGAAGTAGTTGTAGATGTAATTAACAACGGTAAGTTCTTAAATAAAGATACAATAGCATCTGCTTTATTAACTACAGCTAATCCAATCAATGCTGTTATTATTGTTTTAAGACCACCTAAATCATTAACTAATTTTAATGTATTTATGCTTAAGTCCAATAATATCTTAGCAAATTCTTGAAGTCCACCTTTACCTAAAACAAGTTCTTGAAATTGACTTTTTAATAAATTTAATTTAGCACTAATAGAGTCTGCACGTTTATTATTTTCTTCCCATGCTGACCCATTACTTTCTACTGCAACAGTATTTGCTTCTATTGCTGTATTAAAGTTGGAAAGTACACTGGAAAACACGTCTAGCTGGGTTTTTCCGGCAAGTGTTGTTGCTAATGCGGCTTTCTCACTAGCTGTCATTTTATCCCAGTATTTATGAATTTCACTTAATGCTTGAAACGTATTAACCATATCTCCCGTTTCTTTGTCTATAAGAGATATTGTTTCAGTAGCTCCATTTACTTGAAATTTCAATTCACCAGCGCTAGAAGCCAAAGCAGAAATATTCGCACCGATACTTCTTAATCCACGACCTACTTGTTGGCTCTTACCTGTCATAATTTCTGCACCAGCAGTTACAAGAGCCATTGTTTCATTTATATCGTTACCATAAACAGCCAATGAAGATGAAGAAGTAGTTAAGGCTCTACTAATATCACTTGAACTAACGGCAAATTGATTGGAGACTTCATTTGTCTTATCAAGAATTGTTATAGCATCATCAGCGGTAATCTTGAACGCTTTCATCTGACTTGTGATATAAGCTGACGCATCAGCGGCAGTCATTTCATTATCAGCCACGTTCATATATAGGTTTGCTAGTTGTGCTAATTTAGCCGCATCTTCATCAGAAGCACCAGTTTGTTTGAAAAGCACAGCCGCTTCTGTCATCTCAGTACGGCTTCGATATACAGCTTCTCCAAGTTCACCTAATTTAATCGTATAATCAGTCAATGCTTCACCATCTAAGTCTGAAACTTTTCTTAGATCGGTCATTGCATCATCAAAATCTTTTACAGATTGTAATGCTTCATCAAATGCTTGTTGCATCATTTGAATAGGCTTTGTAGCAAGATAAAACTTACCAACCTTTGTTACAATATCACCAAATGATTGACCTAATGATTTTGATTCTTTGTCAACTTGATTTAAGCTATTGCTTAAATTCTTTGCTGAATCAGTGGCTTGTTTAGCATTTTTGTCAAGACCTTTTAAGTCTTTGTTTAAATCCTTAACCCCTTGTTGACCACTAATTTTTACATTGACATTAGCAACAATTTTATCAGCTATCTTTTGTAAGTCTTGTTGAAACTCTTGTGCTTTAGGGATGACTTTGACTTGGACAATAAAATTATCAGCACTCATCTAATCACCTCCGACCGAATTTCTTTTCTTGAACTTTATATTTATCTCTTGTACTAGCGTAAATTAAAATTGAATCAGATATATCATCAGAACCACAAGGTTTATAATTTCCACCTTTAGTAAATAAGCAAGGCAATTTAAGACCAAACAATTCATTCGCCTTTTGTATAGATCTAACTTTTTTGCTATCTCTTTGTTTATCACCGTCACCAATTCCAATATTTTTACGCCACATACCAACATTGATATATTCTATTTCTATTCCTTTTTCATATACAAGCCCCATAATAGCACCTTGTAAACAAAATAGTTGAGCAAGTACAATATTACCACCAGCTCCACCCATAGGAACATTTTCAGCATATATTTTTGTTGGATTATATTTGTTAATCATATCATTTAATTGCGGTATAAAGTTTCTTATCCTGTCACGCCATTCTAATTTGTCAACAGTAGGAGTAAGTCTACCATATTCAATTAAATCATCTTCATTCCATACAGACCAACCTATAGCTGTTGTGGAACAATCTAATGATAATATCATATCTTTTCTCCTTATATTATCTTCTTCAACTCTTCTTGAAATATATTCTCAAATTCCCTTTCACAATATTGTATGAAATCATTCCAAAATGGTCTTGTATTTCCTTCCATTTGACCAAAGTTGTACCCAACACCATTATTAATGATTTCAGCCAATCCTTCTTTATCAACGTGAATAGGAGGTTCATCAACTCTTTGCATTGCTGACACATTTTGGAATATTTCAGCTTCAACTATGCTATCATGTATTTGTGCTTTTGTGTTCTCCCAAGAGTCTTTAAATTGACCTGTTCTTAGGTTATACACACTATCCCATACACTAGGAACATCATAAACGTCTACTTGAATTAAATGTTCCAATTCTGCCATTAGTCTATCCACAGTTCTATCCAACGCTTCTTGACATTTTCCATTTAATATATTTTCAAGTTGTGTATATGTTGTAATTATCATTTTAGTTCATCTCTAAACTTTGTTAATGTTTGTTCAAGATTTAATGTGTTAGGCAAGTCTTTCATAGAGACTTCCATAGACTTTACAAAATCCCTAATCACATTAGTTGTACTTAATTCTTCCTTTACTAAAACATCAATCATGTAATAGTTATTCACTTCCATCTCAAAGTCAATATCATTCTCTACTACATAATCATAGATTTCATTACAATCCTTAAACTTATCCATATCATCAAGAACAATTTGTGCAACCATACCTACCTTTAATATATATCTTTCAACAGCGGTCTTATGAACTAATTCTCCATTCTCTGCCTTTGTTAATTCATTTACTACTTCAATAATTTCATTAGATGTTAAATATTTTTTCATATTTTTCCCCTTTCTATGTACGGATAGGTGTCTTACCCATCTTAAATTAAAAAATGGAGAGATGTCTCCACCTCTCCATAATCAGCTTCATAGAAGCTAACATTAAATACTATCATCTATATTTTCTCTGACCATTTTCTCGTAAAACATTTTTGCCATATCATAACTAACGTCTACTAAACAATCTACTCCACAAAAATCCATAAGTTTGTTTAATTGTGAACCAAATCTGTCAGACCGTTTGCTAATTTTAGACAAATAATCATCCGTTGTCAACTTCTATGAGCCTCCTTTCTGTTTATTATTTATTTTCCAAAGCAACTAATCTATCTAATATACTTTGATATTGTTCTTGTGTAATAGTGTTTTCTTGAATTTTTATGTTTGTCCATTTATATGTTCCATCATTTTGAACACATTCATAAAAATATCCATGTGTATAGTCACTTGTACTTGTTCCAATAAATTGAACCACTTGACCACCACAAGATTCCGTTGCAGTAGGCATGATTTCATATTGGGGTATACGTTCGTTTACTTCTTCAAGTGTAGCAAAGGTCTTTGCAATCTTATCACTTGAAAATGTTTTAGTTATTCCAGTTGCATTATCATCAATTAGACCATCAATCTTTGTATCAACATGTTTAATGTTACCAACTACTGTTTCATTTGGCATAGGTAGATTAGCCTTGTTACCTACTAAGTCTGCCAAATCTTGTAAATGTCCATCTGTTTGTGCTAAATCAGTAGCACTTGCAACGCCTAAATTTTCAAATGTAAGATTACCAATTAAGTCAACACCTTCAATTTTGGGTCTGTTAATTAAATCTTCGTAATCATTATTTCCATCATTAACTTGAATGGTTGTTGTCTTTTCTGTCCCATCATCTGCTGTCCATGCGAATACAACAGTTGTGACACCATCTGCTTTAGTGGCTGATTTAATCGTACAATTCTTACCAGCTAAAGTGTCAGTAATACCTTGTAATGATTTATCTGTATATTTCTTTGAGAGCACAATATCAATTATGTCCATATTACCCTCCTATTGTTCTAACCATTGTTTATTTTCTGCATCATATAAAAATGCAATCTTTGTGTCCATCTCATAAAATGTAGAAGCATTAGGAATATCATCACTAATAGGCTTATTATCAATAGATAGACCATATAATTCTGCGGTTGCTTGTTCAACTTGACCGCCAATCCTTGCTATTGTTACCATGTATTACCTCCATTATAGATTTATTCTAAGTTGTGACAAAGCATAAATTAAAGCACCTATTCCAAGCAAAATACTAACTGCGTTATGCTTTAAAAATAGCATCCAATCAAATTTACCTTTATCATCAATAACTTCAATTCGTTCATTTACTTCATTAAATTTCTTATCCATTGTGCTTTCAACATTCTTTACTTTATCATTCAAATCTTTTACTGTTGAAGCCAATTCTAATGTTACTTTATTACTATCCTTAACACTTTGAGCCACTTCAATCATTGTGTCCTTTAATGTATCTAATGTATTTGACATTTTATCATTACTTTCAATACATTGCTTTGTTAAAATATTATTTGTGTTAAGATCAATTTTTACTTTCTGAATTTCATCTTTTAATTCTTTGATTTCTGTATATTCTATTTTATTAACCTTGGCTTTAAGGTCGTGTAATTCTTGATTTTCTTCCATATATCTATCCCCTCTATATATATTCTTTATGGTTTTTAAATAGTAATAAGTCTGTCATTACAAGACTTAATAATACACATTTACATAATTGCTCTAATCCAAAATAATATGTTATAAGAGAAATAGCCATATAAATAGTCATAATCAATACAACCCTTTTGAAATGCCAGTCCTTATCTTTCCCTTCATGTTCTGTATTTAACTCTATCGGCGCTCTCTTGTAAATATCTACACAAGAATATAAGCATAATAAAAAGACTACCCATATAGGAACAGTCTGTAATATAATAGAGAACATTATGCCAATTATTGAACTAATGATAAAACATTTACCATTTGTGTGACAATGGAATCCCATTGTGTAACTGCGAACACAACTTAAACAAATTCCTAACACAAGCATTTGCCACCAAACACCAAATATATAACCTATGCCTATTAGTCCACCAAATGTCGATATAAGATAGACAATACAAGTTATATAATAAGCCCAAGGTTGACCAATTTTAGACTTCAAGAACAATTGTAATTTGTCTAACATATCAACACTCCTTTTCTATGTACTTCGGTTCTTAGGAAGAGCCGACAAGACCTTTTGTTGTAGTTGTAATTACTTACGAACTACGCCACCCATCCAACCCTTCATGTTGAATCCTCCTAACTTATATATAATAATAAATTGTATTACTCTAATTGGAATCATTATAGCAAATACAGTTAATGACGAACTTTTAGAAAAATCTATGTTTAACACAAAATCATAAAACATAGCAAATACCATTTCAATTATCAACTGTCCAAACATAACTAAAAAGCTATACTTAACATATTGAAATGTTGTACAGTCTGTTCCATTCTTTAGATGTAAACAAAATGCCATCCAACCTATCATAATAATCTGATAGATAAGTGGTGGGAATAAACAAGACACCACACAATTTCCTATGCTCATTACAATAATTTCAAATAAATTAAATTTCTTACATTTACATACTCTATTGAAGAACATTGCATATAAAAGTCCTTCTACAAAACTAAACAATACAAAATCAGTTACAATCTCTCTTAACATAATAAATATCCTCCTTTATCTGATATATACATTATACCATATAAAGGAGGAAAAGTCAAGAGGAAAAACTATGTACGATTACAATTTTGAATCCTTTGCAATCCACTTGATACTATTCCATATACAATCGTCATTAAACGTCTTTTTTAGTACCAAGTTTTCTTTGGTGTGCTTGCCAAAATTTGCATGAACATCACACCTATAAATCTTCATCAAACATTCTACTTCATCAGTTACCACCTTATATTTCTTTAATCCACTTTCAATCAATAAAGCCAGTTCACCACCATCATAGGCAAAATGATACTTGTCAAGATTAAACCTCTTTAGCACCTTTTCAGCATAATCATAGTTGTCACTAAAGTTGTTACGGCTAAACCATTTTTGCTGATTCATCACTAATTCCTTTCTTGCATTTTGTCAAAAATATCTAAACTTAATTCTCTATTATTTTGCAAGTGGTGACATAATGAATCATAATATTCTTCTGAATCTTCTGTCAACTTTAGCAATATTGATTTCATTTCATTATTCTGTCTTTCTATCTTATCTACTTTCCATAAAGAAAATAAACCAACTATTAAGGCAACGATGATACAAGAGGATATAATTGTCCAAGGAATGAGCATATTATCTGTAAAGCATAGTTGTCTTTCAATATAATATTTACTTGTATAGTATATAATGCAAGATATACCAATGATAGAAGATAAAGACACAATGAATTTCTTAATCATTCTACAGCCTCCTTTCTTTAATATGGTCTTATTATACCACAAAGAAAGAAGGCTGTCAATCATTTTTTTCAACAAATACAAATTCTTTACATTTCAATATTTCAACTAAGTCCTTTGCAAAGATAACACCTATACACCTATCTAATCTATTCTTGCTTATACTTCTACCCTCTTCACATAACACAGTGTTTTCTTTATACGTAAAGAATGGATAATGTTCTTTGTATAATATATAATGGCAAGGTTGGTCTTTTTTCTTGGCGTGGGTTATGGGGAATACAAACACGTTTGAACTTGTTTCATTTCTAATATCCAAGCTCATTACTAAACATGGTCGTACACCCATTTGCTCTGAATCTTCGCCTTTAGGCAAATTGCACATCCAAACCTCGCCTTGTTTTATTGCTTTCCTCTTCATTCTATTTCTTTCTAGTTCCCCTAAAAGGCGTAAGAGAAACTTCATATCGGTCAAGTCCTTCTTTAAGATATATATAATCTTGGTCAATAGATGTTAATTCTGTTGGTATTTTTTCAACATGGTCATTGATTACAACATATAAGAATAATTTACCACTTCTATTCGGTCTATATGATTGCACATAATAAGAGCCTTGTGGGATTTCTTTAATTTTATCTTCAATCATCTTGTAACATTCCTTCCATAAATCTCCATTTGGTACGAATTTGTTTTCCTTTAAGCACTGTTTAGCATATATACATATCTTATCGTCAATGTTACAATACAGCCTTGGAAAATATTCTGTTTCATCTTTATAATACATATGTTGACACATATTTATTCTCACTCCTTAGTAGGGACAAGTATTACCTCGCCCCTTATATATGTAAAAAGGAGCAACTTTCATTGCTCCTTTGTGACGATATTATCAACTGAATAGTTGATAAATTTCCTTAATGGCAGTTTTCACCATAGAACGCTCTTCAATATCGTCTTTACTATGCTCATTCAATTCCTTGAACATATCTTTCAAATTCATAAGAAAATGACCAAGTTCTTGCTTGCTCATATCTTTGGCAGAGCTACTACCAGTGCTTATGAACTCTTCTTTGTATTTCTTGTAATCAGCAAATTCATCTACTGCATCATACAATTTTTCATCTATTTCTGTCTGTTCTATATCTTGTCGTTCTCTGTCCTCTTTATGCTTCTTTCCCTCGACCCATGTACCGTCAAGTTTGCATAAGTCCTTTTCCCATTTATCATACCGATGCTTTAATTCATCAATATATGGTAAAGTCTTCTCAGACAGATTTTCGGAATACATACAAAGTTCTTCTTTCAAAGACTTCATATATGTTTCAATTATTTCTCTATCTTTCACTGACTTTCACCACCTAACATTTCTATTATAGCATCCATCTTTTTGTCTTGCTCTTTCAAATGCTCATGTATATCACTTACTGCATTTTGTATAGCATCTTGCATAGTTGTTTGGTCAACATTCTCAAAGAAGTTGAACCAACCAATAAGGAAGCTAATGACACTTAAAGCGTCAAGAGCTTCCCATTGTCTATTATTGCTCATTTACAGTTTCATTGTAATACACATAAGCGTTAGCACTATCTAAAGTACCATCAGCACTCACTACGAAAGTGATAGGGATTGTACTTCCGTTCACAGATGGGATTGCTTTAATATATTTTGATGGAATGGTAAAAGTATATGTGCTACCAGCTATAGCAGTAAAAGTTGATACAGCAGTAGGTTCAGAAGCTCCATTTACATACATAGAAATTGATACATTTCCTGCATTAGTAGCTGTAAAAACAAAACTGCCACCAACCTTATAAATTCCACACTTTTTAATGACTAATGCGTTATTTGCAGAGTCAAAAGAAGTCCTATTGTTAGTGTTAAAGAACACTGTATTAAATGGAATTTTTTCGTTAGCTGTCAAAGCTGTTGTACTTGTGTTTCCAACTTCTAACATTATATTCTCCCTTCTTTAAAGGGTGTCATGTTTCAGACACCCTTATTAAGTGTCTGTTTATTATGCTACGGTTACACCAGTGTTACATCCGCAACCATATCCATAACCATATCCGTTGTAACCTTGATAACAAGGAGGATTGGTTACGTATCTGCCAAGTGCGGTTAAAAGCCCTTGACTTTGCATAAAGTTAGAAATTGTGTTATCACGTTCTTGTAGCTTATCTCTAAGTTCTTGAACAGTGTTAGCTTGCATTAAAGCTCTTGTTGCTTCGCCATCAGCATGAATAGCATTTACGATTGCACAAGTATTTTGTGCATTTTCATACTTTAAGCTATCATTTGCTCTTAGGTTTTCACAGCAACATTGTTGCATTTGATAACCAAGAGAGTTGATACCTTGATTTACACTGTTAAAACCTTGCATAGTATCAAACCTTACATTGTTGATAAGGTTAGCATTAGCATAACTGGAATCACAAATTCCGTTAGTAATTCCGTCAAGTTTGGAAACGATTGTTCGTGTATCAAACCCTCTTTGAATATCTGCTTGAGTTGCTACTGCACCATTACCACCGAAGCCAAATCCACTTCCTGTACCGAACAAAAGCACGAAAATGATAATGAGAGCTAAGATACCACCACTAGAACCGCCACCAAATAATCCATCAGAATCCTTAGTTAGTGCGAGTACATCACTTGCGGATAAGCCGCTTCCATCCATTGCCATACGTTTAATCTCCTTTACATTATAAAATATAGTTTATTAGTTGTTAATACACCATACATAATGTTGCGCACCCATTATATAGATATATTATATATCTAAAAGAGATGCACTAGAGATTGTATATAATCTATATTTACAAATTAACACTAGATACACCTCCTTTAAGCATACCTAATGTAGCGTTGTAAACTACATATAATTTTTTCATTTCATTTTATCAGTTACTTGGAAATGTAACTAATGTTTCTTTGCCACCTTTCTATTTTATAATCGAACTCCTAATGTTTTCAACATTTGTTCTATTCCTTGTGCTTGTTGCTTTACATTATTTACTTGGTCTTGTGTTACTTGACCATTTTGTATCATTTGTTGTAATACCACATTAGGGTCTTTGCCCTTCATTTCTTGAGCAAATTTCAAAAATCCTTGTAAATTAAAATTATTACTTTGTGATTGTGGTTTAGCTCCACCTATAGAATCCCAAAAATTAGCCATTTACCTCACCAACTTTCTCAGTTTTTGGAGGTCTACCAACCTTTTTAGGTTCTTCAACTACTTGTTGAGTCTGAGTCATTGCCTTATTTAAAATATCACTATAATAATTCACACTATTCTGCAACTGTTCAACCTTTTGATTTAATGCGTTAAAATCTTGGACTTGAACAAATTGATTATTGTTTTGAGTTTGACCATTATTATTTAACATTTGGTCTGTCACATCTTCAACCTTTAACACCTTGAAATGAGAAGTTCCTACAAAATCCACTTCTTTAAAGTAAATATAAGGTTCGCTTGCATCACGCATCCATATTGAGCTATTAAATGCAAGAACCTTTTCTTTTGCTTCTTGCATATTAGAAACAGTTATAAAAGGATTACCATTATTTTGTTGTTGTTGATTTTGTGGTTGTTGAGGTTGTTGATATGTACTTAATTGTCCCATGTTCATCATATTCATAGGATTAGGATTATTATTTATGCCAAAATTATTAGGCATATAATTATTATACATCTAAAAGCCACCTTTCTTTATAAAATAAAGACTTGGCTTCATAACCAAGCCTTTTTAATTAAGGAGAGCCGTAAAGACTCTCCTTTTCAACTTAGTTATTTTTATGCTTGAACATCTACGACTGCGGCAGTCATCAAGGTATTTTTATTTTTTACCACGATTTCAATATCCGCATGACCTTCTGCATTAGCAGTAACTACACCTTTTGCATCGACAGAAGCATAAGTATCATTGCTACTGGTGAAGGTTAGTTTTGAATTGTCAATTAGTTTTGGTGCTTTAATGCCACTGTAAATAGCATATACTTGTAAAGTTTGTGTTTCCTTAGCCTTCAATTCCAAATTAGCATCGGCTACAACAATAGCCTTTACATCAGCAAATTCATCTTTGTTATAAGTAATTTGCTTAACATAAGCATAGTAGCCCTCATTAGAATCACAACCCTCAAGTCCTGTAAATGTTGCAAGAGCATTGCCGCTTAACGGAGTAGTTGTTGCTCCACTTGCGGTTAAAGACAAATCCATAGCTCCACTAAAGATAAAGTTGGGGATTACTACTTGAACCTCACCAACTTTGGAACTATTAGAAAATTGTTTTGCTTCTGTTCCAGACTTAAACAAAGGCAAAGTAAGTACACCATATACTTGCGCAGGAATAAATGCAGAGCTTACAACAAATTGTTCGGCGCTTGTATCTGTCTTAGTATACTTTACACAAACGGTTGTTCCTTGAGGTAAGTCAGGTGCATTTGCAGTTTTTGTATCTGCATCAAAAGTAATCTTAGTCCAATTATCTTCTGAGGGCAAAGAATACCATCCAATTACACCAAAATTACCAAACTTTTGAGGTGTTTCTTTGACTGTAATTTTATTTGCTTCGGTTGTGGTAACTTGTTCTAATGTAAGAACATCTGCACCAGTTTGAATTGTGCCTCCGACATTTAAAGCCATATACTCTAATGAGAAGAGTGCGTCTGTAAGAGTTAATCCCATTGCGGAGTCATGGAAATACTGGCTTAAAAGAGCGTTTGCCATACCGCCACGAATATCTTCTGCCGTCACAGAAAAGTTAATACCACTATCTACTAATGTCTTACTTGTTACAATTAAGTCTCCGCTAGATTGGTCAAAAAATTGAACCGTACCTACAGAGGCTAAAACAAAGCGAGTTGACATATTTTATATCCTCCTATATTTTTACATTATTATTTTTATTATTAGAGTGATAGGAGCTTACCCTATCATGTGTTTCTCTATTTATATCTGTCAAGCAATATCTGTACTTACATCATAATCTTTTACTGTTACAATAATAAAATCAGATTTTGCATAACCCTTGTTATTTAATAAATCTTCAACATAGTTATCTAATTCTAATTCTGTTGAAAATTCTAATGGTTTTGTTTCACCATCTACTACTTGTGTTTTGAAAGCATACAAAGAGCCATAATTCTCTTTTGCTTCTTTTAATAGCATAATTCTATACATTATCGTTCTCCTTGTAAGTTCATTGCAGTTAGATTTTCAGCACCACTAATACCTTTACTTGCCAATGTAGAAGTATCTGTAAACAATTCTTCATATGGATCTTTCTTAGGTACAAATAATGGATGCTTAATATCTTCTTTTACATCATATTTATAAGACCCTTGTATAATTTTCTGCCCTATGTATATTTCACTATCTTTGCAAGCATCATATATCAATTCAAATTCACGATAAGGCAATTCGTTCAATTCTTTAAATGTTTTGCTTGTCTTACTTGATACAAATGCTTTCTTTTTTTCTAAAGTTGGAGAAGTGATATTACTATATTTTGTTTTATAATAATCTTGCATCAACTCTTTAACTTCGGGTGAAACATATCTGTCATCATAATTTGGGTCATTTTGTGATTGAATTATCTTTGAAATATCGTCAAATTCTTTTGGTCTGATAATTGCTTTAATTGTTGTATCTTGTTCACAGATATATATTTTATTATCTACAAATGCAACATAATCTTCATCCATACACAATTTAATTAACCATCTTAGTTTATCTTCTGATTCTTTGTTCATTGCGAATATTTTTTTGATAAGAAATTCAAGATAAGACATTTGAATAATTTCAATGTCATTTATTTCATTCTTCTCTATACTCAAAATTTCTTTCGCCCATGAATATCGTGAATAATCTTTCACTAAAATAGGTTTAATATAAATCAAACCACCATCTTTTAATTCATATGGTACATTATCCATATTTACAAAATAATTCAACTCTAATGTTTCTAAATCAACCACAGCTACCTCCACTATCAGCACCAACAAATTGTAATGCTAATATCAAACTACGACCGTAGAACGATTTAGAGTTACCAATATTTAATTGGCTATTACAAGACCTACTTAATTCTCTATTGAATTGAAACACTCCGCTACCAATTCCAATATCTCTTCCATTCATAACAGATAGAAATAATGCTTCCATAATATCTGTTCTTTCACACAAGATTTTATTTCTTCTGACTAATGAAGTCTTTTCATTTGTAACAAAGTCTGCCTCAAAACATACTATCGCTTTAAACTGTGTTGTAGGAATTGTATTATATCTATATAATCTTAGCTGTGTTTGAGCTTCGGCACTATCCATAGCAGAACCGATTAAAGGTTTTAAGAAAACATTAAAATTTTGTTCAATGCTTTCTCCTTGCCATATCATTGCCTTTTTCTCTTTTAATGTAAGATTTTTCTGTTTTAGTGCATTAACTTCTGTATATTTAAGCAATTTCCAAAAATCTTCTGCATCTTGACTTGTATCTGTCAATAACACTTCAATAATTTTGTAGGGGAAGTCTGGCATCTCTGAAAAATCATTAAAAGCCATATAATTATTTTTATTCGCTAACATAATTTTTCTCCTACAATAATCCTAATAATTCGATTGTCATTACAACATCATCACAACCGTCAGCACTAAAAGTTAAAACCAAATCATTATCAGACTCTTGTCTCACAGTAAGTTTATATCCATCAAGTGTTTCTGTTAATGTATAAGAATATACATCTGCTCCACTTGACATACAAGTTACAATCTCGTTTTGTTTCTCTCCTTCAATATACACACCACAAGTAAAATCAATTACTTGACCTTGATTCAATTCTGTGATATTATTAGGGTTGATAATAATTTTCTTTTCTGGTAAATAGTCATCTACAATTTTAATTGTTATCGTGCCATATATGCTTTCATTATCAGCCATAGAACACGTTATTTGCCCCATAGAGCCTATTTCTCCTATAACTTGATAATTCCCTTGCTCATCAATTTCAACAACGTCAGAATCGCTTGTAGACCACTTTAAAGGCACATTTATAACATCTGTTCCATTCTTAACTGTTGCTGTCAATTTACCATTGAATCCTTGTGTCTGTTCAATATTGTCTTGGTCAATCTTTAATGTATAATCAACCTTGTAATAATCACATATGTTCAACTCTTTATTATCACTTGGTAACAAAGCACTATAATCTACATAAATTTTAACACAAGTAATTTGACCATCCGTACCTTCTTCACGCATATAATTGTTTACTTCTTCTACCTTAAATGCGGTCGAATGTTGGAACATAAATCTTTGATTCTTAACAATGGACATAGTGTAATCATTAGCTTGCACAAGAATAATCAATCTTGTATTAGGCACAGTACCATCTTTGTTTATTAAGTTGTTTGTAGAACTAATATCTGTTCCCAAATAACAAGGCATCTCAACTATTTTACCATATTCATCAATCCAAGTCAACACATTATTGCATCGAACACAACTAAAATCAGATACTTGGTCAAGTGTTCCCATACGGTCATAGCATATATAATATTCTTCATGCTCACCATCTAAAGCCATTTTATAATACTGACCTTTATAATTCTGTTTATGGTCAATATCTTGAAACAGAACTCTAACAAAGTCTGAATATACTTTTGAAGTGTTAATTAAGTTATCTGAAATAACATCAATCCATGCTTCATACTCTGTATATTTGTCTACGAATGGTAAAGCTGATTGTTCTTTAATTGTAAATAATTGTGTTGTATTTATCCATTGGTCATTTATTGTAGCTTGAACAAGACCTTGATAATATTCTTTTGGAGTCTGTACTATTTTGTCTAAATAATTCTTTATGTTAAAATTAAACATTAAGCACCTCCAAAGAAGGGCAATTTATCAAAATTATTAAGTTGATATGCAGTAATAGCTTCTGAAAGTTCTTCTTCCATTGCCCCAAGTCTTTCTAATCGTTTAGAAATGTTGGCTTGTTCGGAGAACGCCTTAAATGATTTAGAACTAAGATGCAACTTAAATTGAGTTACATCATCTAATGCTTTCTTATACCAACCTAATGCTACACCAAGACAAAGAATATATACTTCTTTACTTGATAAATCAGCATCAAACACATATTCAATATTGTCATTACCATTTTCATCTTTTATTACTTCTGAATGGTATGATAAATCAGTCAACGTTCCGTCAAAAATGTCGATGCTATTACATAAAAAGCCGCCTAAGAAAGTGTAAAATGCTTGTTCATCCATCTTAATTAGGTTGTCTAATTTATAATCAGTGAATAATGTGGTATATGCTCTATTTAACACATCTTTAAATGTCACACGCATCTTGCCACCTCCTTTATGTACTCATGGGAGTTATAGAACTCCCATTACTATTTATTTATGAATTTTGCTAAATTGTTCTGCAATTTTTTCAATATCAATATCTGTTCTAATAGAAATATCAGCAATTCTATTTCTATCTAGTCTTGCACCATTAGCCATATTTTCAGCTATTTGAGCCGCTAAAGATTCTTGCATATCTTTATTCAACCCACAGAAAATATCAACACATTCATCACTATCAAGATTCATAACGTGTTCAATAACTTCTTTATTACTAATATGTTCATATGCTTCTGTAAGATCTTGGTCTTCTACAATATCTTTATCGAGAATATAGAAATAACCTTGTTCTGCTTGATTACGATATGATTGAATAGAAAGAATTTCTTCCAATTCAGAAGTTTTCATTGTAATCATCTGACCAAATTCTTTAAAAGTAAAAGCTTTCCCCTTCCCATTTTCTTGAGTAGTAAGATTATAAATATTAGGTAATAAACTAATAACTTTTACTTTCTTTGGTAAATTCTTAGTTTCTGTATTTTCATTAGACTTTAATGCTTCTACTAATTGTTGTAAATCAGATTTTTCTTTATTTGTTTTTTCTGCTTTTTCGGTAGACTCAGCTAATTGCTTTTGTAGTGCTAAAATTTGTTCTTGCATTTTAGCCATCATTTGAGCCATATCACTTTGCTCCATAACTGTTTCTTCAACCTTTGGTTTAGGTTTTCTTCCTCTAGTTGAAGTTGTTTTAGTTTCTTCTGCCATTTATATAAAAATCTCCTTAATTATCTTAATTTAATATGTACGAGGGAGCAACAAAACTCCCTCAATTTATTTACTCTATTATTATAGAGAAATTTGACCACAAATCGAATTAGTCGCACAAACGATGCCCCATGCTTTATTAATTGTATGAGTTTGACTCATGTTAGCGTTCTCAAATTGTCCACTAGGAACGGTTAAAGAACCACCTACTGCAATCTTGATAATCTTATCAGAAGCAGGAGACACAACATAAATCTTATTATCAGGTAGTTTTAATCCGTAAGTTGTAGACTTCCTATCAGCAAAGTTAGGAGTAGGAATTACATCGTAGGTCATAAAGTCCTTAACATATCCTAATCTAACCATATCATCATCAAGAGTATAACGATAATTTGCATCAGTAGGCACAATCTTGGAAAGAGATAAAGGAGTTCCAGCAAATACAGCCTTCTTCCCACCATTCCAAGCAGTTACCTTATCTGCAAGCCCAACAGCGGTTGCTTGTGTATAGTTTTGAACTTTAAGTTCATTAGGTGTATTAGCATGATTTACTGCGCCAGTAAATGCATCCCATGATTCATCAACCATTTCAAGTTCAATAGAACGAACAGCCTTCATTGCTTCCTTTGCAATAGATTTTCTTCCAGTAAGAATCTCAAACAAAGTAAAAGTAAGAGATACTTGTCTATTTTCGGGAGCAACAGTTACAGTTTGACCTTCAAGTTGTTGAAATAGACCATTCTTTTGTCTGTAACCAGCTTTATAGACATTATAAAGTGCATTGTTGTCAAGGTCAAACTTTGCAGTATCACCCCAATCAATATATGCAATTTCAGCAATAAGACCCACAGAAGTATTAAGTGCTTCTGGTAGAATCATATCAATCATTCTATCAAAGATGGAATCAGCAAAAGATTTAACAATAGGGTTCTCACAATAGTGTGCGTAATCTCCGTCATAGGCAGAAACTTCTACCTTAGAACATCTTGCAATTTCTTCTGCAAACATCTTATTGATAGCCTTTTCCTTGTCATCTAAAGACATAGCAGAGAAAGATTTACCCTTTACATTTCTTTCAACAGCAAATACATTATCGGCATAATCTTTGAACACTTTATAAAGTTCGGGAGATTCTTCAGCAAATCTCTTTACACTCATCAATTCTCTCATATCTGTATTATCTCCTTATCAATTAGTTTTGTTCTACTTCACAAATATAAAGTTTAGCAAACTCCATACCAATACCACCATTGCCATTGTTAGGGAAAGGTAGTGTTTCAATATCAATTACTTTAAGAGAAGTAGTAGAAGCAGTTGCGATATCTTTCTTCTCATACCCATCAGCCCCTTGCTCAAGGAACTTACCCTTTTCTACAGTCTCTACATCTGCCGCTTTAATAAGTTCAGCAGTAATACCTACAATATCTCCCTTTGTTAGTTTGAAAATATCAAAGGTTCTACCAGTCAAATTAGTATAATCTCTAGGGTCTTTTGTAAGACCAGCAAATAGTCTTCCGTTTACATTGGTAAAATGCTCAGAAGGGTTATATGCCATATATAGCCCTTCACCCTCTGTAGCCTTAGTTACATTCCATACACCATCGGCATATTCACCGAGCTTTACAAGCATACCGCCATCAATATCAGCCACAGACTTAGCACTTCTATTTAATGCTTCTACGTCTTTAGCGCTGATTCTTTTTTCAATCATAAAACCATGTCTTGCCATGTTATTGTCTCCTTATCTTATAGATATTTTTTATAAATGTCGTCAACGGTTTCTTTTACTGTAGTTTCTTCCCTAACCCCAGCAAATCTCATAATGCCGTCATTATTTTGTTTTGGTTTATTTTTAGTTGCTTCATAAGCAAATGCCTTCACTTTATTTTCAAAAGCACCAAGTTCGCCTAAAGAAAGATTTTTTCCTTCTTCGGAAAGTTCAGAAAATTTCTTCTCGTCAAGATCTTCCTTAACAGAAGCCATAATCGCAGAAAACTTCTTATCTCTCTTTTCAGTATCATTAGCTTCCTTTTCAGCCTTTAACTCAGCATTTTCTTTAGACATTTGAATAAAATTCTTAACAATTTCATTAGCAGACATTTGTTTCATAACCTTTTCTGCTAACTCCTTATTTTGTTCTGTCTCTTTTTCAAGCATTGCTAACATAGCAACTTGGTCAATGTAAGCATCTAAGGAAAATTTCTTTTCTTCCTCTTGAGGTTTTTCTTCTTTCACTTTTTCCTTAGATTCTTTACCAGCCATTGTTTTTGTTTCACCACAACCCATTTCTTTAGTTTCTCCTTCTTTGGGTTGTTCTTCCTTGTTATCTTGAGCCATTTCTTTATTTTGTTCTTTCTCTTCCATGATAACATTCTTTTCAGCATCACTAAATAATTTATACTTATTATCAATGTTTTCATCAGAGAACTTTTTAACATTGCCTTGCTCAACATAAGTTTTTTCTACTTTCACAATATCTTCACCCAATACAATATTATCATTCTCAATGGTAATATCAAGTTTATACATTGTAGTTTCGTCTTTTTTATAGATTATAACAAATTTTCGAGTGTCTTCTTCATAAATTCCTTCAATTCTATAAATAGAACCGTAGTCATCATCTGGGTATTTTGTTTCCAAAATATTATAAATAGTACACCAAAGATTTCCAATATCTATAGCAAACTTCTTTTCGCTTGACATAGTGTCCTCCTTGTCATCTTTATATAGTCCCAATCGTTTTTGAATGGAAATTGCTTTTTCAGCTACACTAGAGTTGTGTTGTTCCCCATAAGCTCTAGCACTTGAAAGACCCTCTGCATTATATACCCATTTACCATCTTTTAAGTTCATAACTGGATATTTTAGAGAACCTTTTCTTTTTTCTTCCCAACCATCCTCTAAAAGTAAGCATACACTTTTAGCAACAGTCTTAAAATTCTTTTCTTTTAATAAATCATCTTTTGCTTTATTTCCGTTCCAATCTCCCATATCAACAGCTTCTTTAGACTTATCTACTGGGTGAGATTGTAATGATTCTTCTGCAAATTGCTTAACTTTAATTTCTGTCCCAGCTACAGACGGATTATAATGAAGTCCTAACACGGTAATTCCATGAATATGATAACTCAATACTGGATTATCAATATTTAGTTCAACACCAAATTCATCTACAGCTTTTCCATATTCATTTTCATCATACTCTGTACTACAAGAAAATTCGCAACTTACAGTTCTTTCATTTTTACTACGGAACATATCTACAACATCTTTTGCATAGATTTTGCTTAGTAGACCTTTTACAACAACAAATTCTTTTTCAACACCATCTACTTCTTTCATTCTAAATTCCACTTCTTCATTAGGTGGAACATAACCAAGCACCGATTGTTCTATCTCATGTGATTCTGTGTCTTTAGTAAATTTATCATATTTTCCTATGATAAATTTTCCTTTAAAAGTGTCAGCATCACGTTCAAGAACTTCTCTTGAAAAAGGATTCTTATGGCTATTGTTACCCTCTGCCAAAGCATAAATTTCTACAACGGCAAAATCTGGGTCTTCATTTTGTTCTCTATACATTTGAACATCGTCAACAGAGAACTTCTTTATATATTCTTGCATTATAAACCCTCCATTGACATAAATTCAATTAGTTCTTTACTTTTTACATAATATATAAATTCATTATCTATATACTTAGGGTAAAAACCATGCTCATGTAATACATTACTTGTATCACTATTCACAGCAATATATTTATCCTTATCTTTAGGAGTTTGTCTTATAATCATTTCAACCCTCCTAATCCACATAATCAGAAACTTCCTCTGTCTTATCAGACCTTTCAGAAGAATCTTTCTTTGGCGCACCTACATTATTTTCGCCACTTGATTGCATTGTGTTAGCATTTAATAACATAGTTAAATTACCAATAAATGTAGTGTCGTTATGAGCGCACTCTAAACTACGTTGAAATGCTTGTGGCTTCATTCCATAAGCACTCGCCCACTGAGTTGCGTCTAATACAATCCCTTTATCTGCAAAATTTCTTAAAGTTTCTTGTCTTTGCTTTCTATCCCATGGTCTATTAAGTCCATCAAAGGAAAACTCAAACTTATACTTCATTGTTTTCTTATTTACATAGAAATTAAGGAATTGATTAAATTGTTCATATAAAGGTTTCATAAAACAATAATCTGCATAAATAGCATTTTCAAGTTCTGATTGTGACATTTTGCTTGTAGTGTAAATCAATGTACTTGCACTTGCCCCTTGTGCGGCAGTTGTAGTATATTGCTTTTCAACCATACTTGGATTACTGTCTGTAAATTGCCAACCTTTAATATCTTTCAAAGGAAATGCACTAGCTAAAATATTATTTGATTTCAAACCTCTAGTTACAAGATTCATCATTTGTCCTAAAACTTTAGGTGTGATAGCAAATTGATTTGCTTTTTGACCACTTTTATCAGTTTGCATAGTTTCAATTTCACCAGCCATAATAAAGTATGCTGAAATCAAATCTTTATTCTTTTGCATTTCTTCAATAGCATCATTATTCAAGCAATTCTTTAACAAAGTCATCAAAGGTGGTACTTGTCTAAAATTGCTTAAATCAAACTTAAACGCATAAGCTCCATCATTAGGACTGCATTGTACCCAATTAGCAAAAGAACCGTTCCTATAATTTAATTGAGCAGACGGAATATACTCTCCATTTTCATTAGTATATGCTTCTTTGAATTTCTTCTTCAAAGCAGGAGCAAACAAGTTAATGTCTACATTCCCATTAAGAAAATAGTTAATATCAAAGTCATATAATAATTGACTGCAATTAAAATATCCAGTCAACATACAGTTCTTTTGTGGCATCATTTGTAATGAAAACTTTTCATTTCTACGAATTTTGCCTTCATCGCTGTCAATATCAATAGGGCTATTTAAGTCTTCATATGAGTCTCTAAACCATGTATAACACGTTTCGGTTCTTAACATTTGCTTAACAACTTTGTCAAATTCTGTTTTATAATCAAAGTTATCAAGAAACTTATGAACCCTTTTAATATCATCTTTATATTCTTTTGAATTATAATCACTTGGATTCTTAATGTTTTTACAAGTGTAAGACAAATCAAAAGAAAGTAGTCCACTAAAATATCTTAAAGTCTTAGCATAAATCGCATCCCAAATTTCCATAAATTCAGAATATGATGCTAATGAACCATAATCATAAGGTGCTGTTTCTAATGCTTTAGATAACTTTTCTTGTGTTGGTTTTTGACCATTGTTATTTAAAGCAAGCAAGTTTTGGTTTTGTGAAAAAGGAGTCCAAAAATACCCCCCATTCAAACCGTTATATAAGCCTTGAGCAAATTGTAAAACTTGGTCTAATTCTTGCTCAGAAAGGCTTTCTTTATTTTCACTCAATATGAGGTTGCTCCTTTCTCATATATTTTTGTCAACCAGTTGTTTGACTTAACCATTGCCAATCATCAAGATTGACTTCATCATCATTATTTTCATTCTGTTCTAATTTGTTTATGATAAGAGAAGCTACATAATTTCCATAAGCAAAAGAAACAATAATATCCTTAGTTCCACTACGAGGTTCAGACAATTTTACTTTGCCTTCTCTCCATTCCTGAGAAAGATTTATTGCTTCATTTATTAAAGCCATAGTCATAACATAAGGCAATCTTATTCTCATTTTTTCTTCATCGGTTAAAATAAAATATTCCTTTGTTTCTTCAAATTTTTGCTCAAATTCTATATCTTCAATAAGTAAATCTATTTCACCGTCTCTTAATTTTTTTTGCAAATCTAACCACATATTGCTATTTAATTCTGTAGTGCCTTGCATTGGAATAAGACAAGGAATAGCTTGTGGATCAATAGTTCTTGATTTAAGGTCATCAAGTTTTTGTTGAGTAACTGTATGGTAAGAATTTTCTAATGCGATTGTAAATCCATGTTCATTCCAATCATTTTCTGAACGTTGAGGATGTTTTCTTGGTTTGGTAAGGTCATTATACATGACTTCACCACCATTTCTTAAATCCAATATTATGTAATCAGCATGATAATCCCAAAACATTTCTCTTATCTTTAAATCAATACCATCTGAATCACTAGCAGGGTGAGTTGTTATATAATCACATATTCTTCTATATCTGCTATCTTTTTTTATTAAAGAAGTACAACCAATAACACTTTGGTCATTTTCTTCTGCACCAGTAGTATTAGCAAAAGCAAAGTCAATCCAAAGTAATCGTATTTCATCTTCTTGTTTTTTACGGTTCTTTAAATCATTTCCTTCATATATATCATTAACAGTAGGAAACTTATATGCTTTTCTATATACTTGATTTTTCTTTAATAAATCATGGCTAAAGAAAGCATTTTCAGCTTCTCCGACCATTTCATTCAAGTCTTCCATTCTAAAGTCAAGTTCACCACTTGTTTTTTTAGACTTAAAGTAATCTGATATAGTCTTCAATCCAAAACAAATAGATAAGAAAATATCACCAGCAAAGAAATTATAAGATATTCTTGTGTTAATATAACATTCTTGTACTACTGTCTTGAACGTATTCCAAAACCATTCACTTTTAAAACGAGCAGATGTAATATATACAGATTGACATTCTTCAATCCATCTTTTATCACCAGCATATTCTGGCAATGTTAAGAATATTGCTTGTCTAGGGTGAGCCATTTTTTCAAATACAGAGTCAATAATTCCTTTTTTAAGAAGTCTGCATTCTTCATATATAATAAGTGTTGCACGACCACCTCTAGCCGAATCTGCGGCAGGGTCTACCCACATTTTAGACCCATTCATAACAAATTCTATCCATATTTCATCTTTACCATAGTGAAATTTAATTAAATCATGTTCGTAATAATATTTCAATATAGGCGAAAGTTTTTTACAAAGTTCATTTTCCATTTTATCTTTTACCATTTTCGTGGCTTGCGGAATAGTAGAAGAAGTTAAGTGGACTTCACTATATGGATATAATAGACATTTGCACATTGCAAAAAGTCCAACAATGAACGTTTTGCTCAGACCACGGCTACATATTGCAAAAAATACTTGACTTATACCCATTAAATACAACATTATATGTTGGAATGGATGTAATCTAATTTGTAAATGTCTACTTGCATATAAATTTATATTTCTTCGATAAAACGTACACCATTTTTTTACATTGTTTCGCTTTATTTGAGGGTCTAATTCTTTTGGTCTATTTTTTTCTTTTTTAACTCTTTCTTTTATTAGTTTAAATAAACCAGTTTCTTTGTTATTCTCCATATTTACTGTCCGTAGTAATTTTAGGATAATCTTTTGACCCTGTTAAGAGATTTTTAACTGCACGAAGAATGTGTTTACCCCAATCTTTTTCAATATTAAGATAATCCTTATACTCTTCTTTATCTACCATTTCGGCAGGCTCAGTATTTTCAATCTCCCAAATCTGTTTTTCAAGTATACGTTCAATGTCTGTTTTATCTTTCTTTTCTTCAAAATTATCTATTTTTAATTTAGCCATTAGTTTCATTATTTGCTCAGTATCTTCTTTTGAAGAATCTTTATTGGCTTCTTTTCTACGAGCAGATAATTCAGCAAGGCATAATTTACGATACAATGTTTCTTGTGATGGAGTTAGTTCCATTCCATCTGTATAAACACTATATCTATATTCAAGAAATTGATAATCTTCTAAATTAGGTTGTTCTCCCCAATCCAACATAAACTTATCCATTTCTTTCTGCTTAATTTCAGCAGTTTGAATTTTACTATCAACCTCTGTAATATCTACATTAGTTGCACTGAAATCACTCCATATTTCTTTATTCTTAGAATATTTACGGAGTTCATTCATATATGTACCTATATTGATTGATGTTTTCTTACCATTGGTATCACCACTTAAACTACGTTCATTTACTTTTTCATAAACTTCTTTAATAAATGGTGTGTCAATCTTCATCAATGTATAGTATAAAGCGGTCTTAGCCGACTTTGTTTCATCTAAATAATAATTAAAAATTTTACTGCAACATTCCTTACAATAAGGAACTTTACCATTGGCATGAAATTGACTCCATGAACTAAAATATTCACTTTCCTTTTTCAAACCAATACATTGTAACATTGGGGTATTATGACCCATACATAATGTTACATTTTCTGCTTTTCTCGCCATAATAACACCTCTAATATGTACGGAGAATCAGCCAACCATTGATTAACCAATCCTCCCCAAACGAATTTACCTAAATCCGATTCTATTCTTTACTTTATTATTTTCCCAATCATCATCATAATATTGTGTATTGGGCGCTTCAAAACCTATACAACTTGTATTTACAGGTTCTAATTGTTCTTGTAAATCCATAATATCTTTATTTATTTTTAGGACTTTCTTTGTGCTAATCTCTTTTAAGATTTCAGGAAAACTACATATAATTTCAACGACTTCATCAATTATAGGTAACGCCACTAAAGTAGTAATCATTCCTAATATGTATATCTTTAATTTTTCCATATAATTCTCCTATATAGTAAGTTTTAAAGAATTGTTAGCACATATAACTTTTGTGCTTTTACATTTATCTGATAAAATATCTTTTAATCCTTTTGCCAAACTTTCTTTAGCTTCTGATGAACCATGATGTAAAATTATCTTATTACAATTTATATTTGAATAATAATCAACTAATGTTTCATACATAGCATGACCACTCATTGATTTCAAACTATATGAAGCACATTTAATAGTATAAGTTTTCCCATCAATATCTATTGTTTCTCTTTTTGGGTCTTTTAACATAGAAGCCAAACTTCCTTCTGTTGAATATCCACAAAACAATATTGTAGCGTTTGGGTCTGATACTATCTTTTTAAAATGATGTCTAATTCTTCCATTCGTCATCATACCACTTGTTGACAGAATAACACAAGATTCATTAGAACCAACTAATGCTTTGCTATCATCGGGGTTAGAACACAAAACTAAATTTTTCCATTCCAACATTTTATCAAATTCTTGTAATTCCTTGTCATGCAAGTTTTCTCTTAACAAATACAACAAATCTATTGCTAAAGGTGAATCAACATAAATGTATTTATCAAATGTATTGTCATCTTTATATAGGCTGTATATCATTTGTAATATTTGTGGACACCTACATTGTGCGAATACAGGAATCACCAATCTACCATTCATTCTAACAACTTGTGTATCAATAATGGTCTTTAATTTATCTAAATCGTTCTTACGTTCTTTTTTTCTTACTTTAAAATTAGATCTATCACCATAAGTGCTTTCACAAATAACAATATCACATTTTTCAACTTTTTCTAATTTACCAACATACTTATTATCTACTAATGGGTTTCCTAAATCACCAGTATATAATATTTTCTTTGTTAAATTGTCAATAGTTATCCACAATATAATTTGGCAACCATTCATTAAGTGACCACTTGGCACAAACATAAAACTTAATTCATCATCTATTACAATTTTTTCATTGATAGAAAATTCAATCGTATGTCCATAAGCGTCATCTACAGCATCAAGCTCATATAGTGGTTTCCATTTCTTGTTTTCTTGCTTGTTTATGACCTCAATATCTCTTTCATTGATATTCGCAGAATCTACCCACATTCTTTTTAGAACTTCTTTTGAGCCATAAGGCACTACAATACCACCATTGAATCCATCCTTACAATATTTTGGACATAAACCAATGTGGTCTTGATGTGTATGAGTTAAAAATATCAAATCAATATCTTTTGGTTTGTATTCTTTTGTTTTCCTATTATTAGTTAAGTAGTCTTGCTTTTTGTCATTACTTTGGTGCATACCACAATCTAACAATATTTTATGATTAGGTGTTTCCACATAAACATTAGACCCAGTTACTTCTTGTGCCGAAAAACTATCAACAAAAGAAATCTTTATTTTTTTATCTTTCTTTGCCAAATAAACTTCCACCTTTCGGTTATATTCATATGGACTTCATATGTACGAAAAGAGCCAATAATCAATGACTATCAGCTCTTAACAAAATAAATATGTGCTGCCAACGCAAAATCCCTTTATTCGTCATTTTTTCTGCTACCGTTGACTTGGTGCAACTCCACACTGTTATTTTATGACACTCTTTCTAAGCCAGCTCCTATACCGTTGCACGTTACCCTATCAATCTGATTGATTTGTCCTAATCTCAATTAAGTCTCGCATGGACTATGTAGACAGCCTTTTAAAGCCTTGTCGGACTCCACATTATAAAACTCGGTGACGAACCGAGGTCATTTTCTGTTATGTTGTCATCATAACATAGTGATTGTAAATCACAAAATATACTTATAGGCAATCTGCAAATTACCTATAATCAATTCAACTATAACCAATTTCATATTTTGCAGAATATTACTCTTGTAACTTTGTTGAATAATTGAAAGTTAATTTTTTAATGTCCTATAGACGTTGTTCTATACGCCCCATTTAGGGAAGTATTTTCTTTTTGGTGAGTTTTAGCTGGATAAGAATTAACCAACGGATTTTAGCACCGCATAACTTTTGCCCTACTTGTATTATCCATATAGGTATAATCAGGTATACTACTACAAGATACTCCACTTGCAAGGTTTAGCCTTGATATGAGTATAGATATTCTAACCGTCTATCTCGGTGAAAACCCTTACGGGATTGCAGTTACCCATAAACTGCGACCATTCAATACCACACATTAGCCACATATTGTTTGGTTTACCTCTTGGTTTGCCTCTTTCATGTGTGTCGAGTTAAATGAGGGGGTTTTTAATATGTATACATAAATTCTCCAAGACGGAAAATATGTAAACTTTTATCTTATAATAGTATTATACTACACAATCTTTAGTTTGTCAACAATTTTTTATAAATCTTCACTAGAAAATTCTTTGTTATTAGAGCTGATAATCTTTACTTCTTCAACAAAGTCATATCCAGCGGCATTTAGTAGTCTCTTAAACCAATCTGCAATTTGTAATAGCTCATGGTCAAAATACATACTTTCAGTCTTTTGTAAAGTAGTAACATTACCACTTTCATCAACAAGTGTTAAATCACAAGCAATTACTGGTTCTCTATCTTCTTCACAATATTGGCACATAATTTTTCCCTTTCTAATCAAGTTGTATGTCATAAAGACATACTAATCCTGTTTCATCAATAATAGACACTGTTTGTTCTGGTCTATTACACTTTCTAATTGACATAGCATATTGGTCTGTGCCCGATATGCAACCACTTTCTAGTACTTTAGTATCATATACTGTAGTCATTCCATTTGTATGTCTGTGTCCAAGTAATACAATGTCAGGTTTAATTCCAAACATCATAGTCCAATTTTGTACTACACTACTTGGGGAATCCTTATCCCCATGACTTGCAAACACATTATTACCACGAACATTAAACATAGCAATATCTTGGCATACCATATTTTCTTTAATATGAACATTTTGATAATTCTGCAATTTTGCTTGCAAATAAAATGGAAGTAAAATGTCCATGTTTTCACCTTGCAACGAATCTTCTTTCTTTGCTATGATACGTGAATGATTGCCCTCAACTGTATACACGTACACATTATTGAAATATTGAGATAAATCTTGAATCATTGTAGCAAACAATAAAGAAACTGTTTTGAATTGTTCCATAAGGTCTAAATTGTTTTGTAATCTAAGATTATTATGAATCAATCCACTAATCAATTCAGATGCTATAATATAACAATTTTCAGCTTGATGTAACTTTTGAATTTGAATAATCTTAATTGTATAATTCTCAATTCTTTTCTTTAGTTCATTTTCATCAAAATGATTCTTGAAATTGTCAATGTATATACCCGTATGAACGTCTGTAAAATGACACAATAAATCACGACCACTACAAATTGCTAAATCATCAATATGTTCTTTATCAATATTAAGTTCAAATGGTTGTGTATTGTCACATAACACATTTTTAACCATTTCAAGATAAGATTCTTTTCTTGCTTGTTCACGAATTTGACGATTTAATTCTGTACGTTCATCTGACAACTTTTGCTTTTCTTTTGCAAGTGCTTGTTTTTCAAGTCTTAATTTTTTCACATAATTATCATCATCTAAAAACTTATGTTCATTCGCTTGCATTAGTTTTTGAAATGCTTGATACTTTTTGCGATATGTTGATTCTCCGAAATCTAAACCCAATAAAGAATTAAGTATATCCTTTACATCTTCCCATGTGCCAATAGCTTCTTTTTGTGAACATATACGATAAATTAATTCTTCGTCAGTTTCATTCTCTAATCTTTTAAAATCCATATGTACTATTTTTCTCCAATCTTTTTATTTATTAATAGTTTCAGATTCCCATTCATTTAACCAAACATAATGTTTTCCTTTATATGAATGACTTTTGTTCTTTTTATTACAACTATTGTATATATTTATTTCTGCTGAATGTTTATTTGTAAAATTTTGATTGTTTTTACAATAATCTCTTATATTGTATATTATCTCTTCATCTTCAATACAATATGCTACTTTTGCAGTTGGTAATGCTCCTTTATATTGTTCTAAGTTAATATAAACTAAATTAGACCATACTTTAAATTGCATACGAGTATTTTTCCCATATCCATATTTGGAATGAAAACTTTTATGGCAATTATCACATAAAGAAATACCATTAGTTTCATCGGTTCTTCCCTCTTTAAACCAATCGTAACTATTCAAATGATGAACAACATCAGCTCTATTTCCACAAATTTTACATTTTCCTTTATCTCTAATTATTACCTTTTTAACAAAATCAGTATATTCTTTGTAGCCACGCTTTATTTGTCTTTCTTCTTCTGTTAAATTATTATTAAAATTAGGGTGTTTTTCTCCACAAATTAACATCGAACTACATTTATTACAATATGTTTTGCCATTATGATTATTTTGTATGTAATCATTCCACATATTTACTGTAATTTTCCCACAAATATCACATTTGCATTTTACTTTGTAATTACTTCCTTTTGGTAAATCTTGAACTTTTACTTTTATTTTAGTACCTCTTGGGGTTGTCGTTCTAATAATCGTAATATCACCATTTTTCTTTGTATAAATATGTTCCACAACTGGAATTTTATACCCAAGATTTTCATAATATTTTTTCTCAGAGCCACATACTCCAACTTCTACTTCTTGAGTTAATAACATATATGTATTCCACCAATCTCTCCAATCAAAATATTTTATTTAAAAGAGTGGGTGATAGGATTGGAGGACTATCATTCGTAAAGTTTGCAATTCTTTACTATCCACTCTTAAAATAGACCATTGAGCAACGAACTCATACAATTCTCTTATGGTCTAATTATTTATTAAAGTTCATCAATGCATTTTAAATTTAGTTCAGTTCCACACATATCTTCTAATAAATCATTCAATTTGTATTCTTTATCTTCTACTGTAACAATATATTCATTATTTTCATTTATATCCAAATAACCTTTAATCTCTAAAACTCTTGTTTTCTTTATGGATTGCTTTGCCATAATATTCCCTTTCTATTTCTTTGCTTGCCTAACTTTCCAATCATCATTCTCTTGTCTGGCTTGTGATACATTCAATGCTTTGACAAGTAATTCTTCTGTAGTAGGCTTTTCATTCTTATGACGTTCATTGTATTCTCTTACAATTTGTGCTCTTGATTTTTTATTTTTCTTACGTCTATTAGGTGGTGTGAAATCATCTTCATTGATTGCTCTTTCTAAAGCCTCTGATGGTTTGAACAATACTTTGATTTTAGGCGCAATGTATCGAATAATAGACCCACCTTCTTCAAAGTTACCCATCTTTTTATCTCCACTCGGTCTTTCATATATTTCAAAAGCACCAAAATCCATGAAATAAATTCTTTCGTTTAGTTTTAATTGTTTTAACACAACTTTGTATAAAGAATCCAACACAGTTCTAGTTGTTCTAGGAGATAATTTGCTTTCTAATGCAATTAAATTACACAGTTGGTCAATAGTTAAATCTTTCTTAGCCATCTTTATGCTCCCTATACCATTGCCGTTTAGATGCTTCTTTCCTAGACTCTCTAATTTCGGGCTTTACAACAAAGACTGGTAAATTAAAGTCAGGTCTATCTTCTTCTGCAACTTTTATGATGCTTCCACCATTATCCCAGTCTGGGATTTTATATGTACTACCTTTTTTCATTCCTTTATATTTCTTTAATTTGAATGTGCCAACATAAGGTAACGGCATTGTGAAATCACTAGGCGTATTATCAGATGCCATTAGTGACTTATATAATTCAGCAAATTCTTGTAAACATTCACGGACTTGTGGTTTTGTAAGATTAGATTTCTTAGCAATCAATTCCACAATATCTGCTGTTGTAAGTCTTGGGTTTGTCTTTTCTACTGCCATTGTTTCTCCTTTCTTAATTTATTTTTGACAGCATATTATTTACAACCATACTGTCAGGGTTGACATAGCAATATTTTTAGCAAAATTTTATAGTTTGCTTACTCCCTTTATTATTATTAAACCCACATATTGTAACCCTGTGGGTGGGGTATCATCGTAAAATAACGTACGTTCCGTATTTATATACCGCACTTGGATAAAGCGGTGAGACTACTTTGGCAATACGCCATTTCTATCTCTTTATCCTAGGTTGTATAACGAAAAGTCCGCAAACCCTTGTAAAATGGGCATTTCAAGACCAATTAAACATTTAATTGTAACAAAAAACGGCTATTTTTAAGCATTTTTTGAGAATATTTGTAATACATTTTGTGGGTTTATATCATATAAAACCTTTAATAATAGTGCTTTATTCTCATTTGTTTTTCTATTTATACTATGTTGACCTTCTTGATGCCTTTTTGTAGCATTAGTAATCAAAAAAGCTCTATCAATCAGCCATGACATTAACCCTATATAACTCTTTGATATATATACTTTTTTAATGTCTTTAATTAGTTCATCATAATCTGACCTTAATAAAATATATTCTGAATTATTGTCTCCATAATCTGAATACTCATCATTATTTTTAGGAGAATATAAATCTAAAGAATATTTTTCTATTAATTCTTCTACTTTTTTAGATTGTCTACGATTTGTTTCTAACTCGTATTTATTAAAAAAGTAATTCATAGGAAGTGTTGACAAACTACTTCTGCTTGTGTTGAAATTTAATCCTAGCAGATAGTTCATAGGACAAACTAAACTACTATTTATACTTTCTCTTGGGAAGAGTTTCCGTTTTTGCTTTATTCTTTTTTTGTCTTGTATTGGTTTCCAAAAAGATGGATAACCAATATTTGAAATATTCATATCTTTAGAAATTCTGTCTATTTCTAAATTTATGTCAATGTCAAAAGCTCTTTTAGCACTATCTATTGCTATCTGAGCCAACACACTTAAAATACAAACATAATCTTTATATTTTTGTTCGTTAAAATTATATGTATATGTTTGTGCCAACTGAGCAATATTGCTTGATATACCTATTGCCTCTTGTGCTTTTGCCAAATTATTATCTACACATGCAAAATTTCCTAAGGTATTATCATAAGTTTTTTTGCTTTTAGGTATATTATTTACAATAGTAGGATAATTTTTATAACAAAATTTAGCCCATTCCACTATATTATTCTGATTTGTGCAATATATTCCATCAGAATCTTGGTCGGAACCATTATTTCTATCTTGAAAGTCAGTACCAATCATATTAACAGCAATAATTTGTGCTCCTAAATCAAAGTATTTAAAAAATAGTTCATTATAAACATTATGCAAATAGCCCATATTGTTTTTTGAATTAAAAGGATTTCTAAATTCTGCCAAATATTCATTATCTTTAAATCTTGTTGTAAAACATTGAATACAATCTTCTTCTGCTGTAAATGAATTATCTTTATCAACATTTTCTCCAACAGAATGTAATAACATCGCATAAGGAGAACCAACAATTACTAAATTATCTCCATTTTGTATGATTTTCCCACTTTTAAGATTTTTTACATAATTCCGTATAATAAATTCTTTTCTTCTTCGAAAATATTCACTTCTTGTAAAATCCATATTTTGTTCACACAAAGCAACTAATACTTCATAATCATTTGAAAAATTTTTATTGTCTCTAAGATATTGTAAAAATACTTCATTATCAGATTTTAATAAATTAACGTAATCCACACTTTTAGAAACAACATTTGGCATAATATTTATATCTAAAGAATTTATCATTTGATAAGACATTTTTTGAACATCACCTAATTTGCTTTTATGTGCAGTTTTGACAATACCGAACTGACAACCGTTCTCATAAACTTTATTACACCAATAATCATAAGATACATCAAATTTCAACCATTTCATAGCATTATCTGTTGTAATCAAATCAATATCTTTTACATAATGGTCATTTCCAAACATATCTTTAACTGTTGCAGTATTATAATTATTCCCATAATAATCTTTAAAGAACTTTTGAATTTTTGTCTTAAAACAAGCCATTTTGCACATATGGTGTCTTAATAAAATATATCCTTCTCCCCACTTAGGAAAAATAGATTCATCAATTAAACCTTGACCATCGAACAGTGTATTTTTTAATTCATAGTCTTGCTTTGAAACTGCAATACATTCTTTTTTATTATTTGTCTCTACGCTAATTATGTTTGTCTTAAAATATTTATCAACATCTTTTACAATCAAAATATTCTTAGGATTTATCTTTAAAGTGTCTACTATAGTGCTAGAAACTAAAGAACTATATGCACTCATTTCAACAATAGGTGCATTGTGTTTTGGCATTTTTAATCCCATTCTAATAAATTTTATAGCTTTATCATATAATCTATCACAAATAAACATACATTCTCCACTCTTTGCTTTTCCAGTGGAACGATATAACATTTTATAATGAATAGACTTTGTTGTTTTAATAGTGCCATCTTTTTTTTGAGTCATATGTAAAACTTCAACACCATCTTTATAAAATAATTCTCTAATTTCTTCTTTTGTCTTTGCATTAAATAAATCTTTTTTACTTTTTGTGTTCTCTAACTTTTCTTGAAAAAATTTATAAGCTTTACTATTTTCGGAATATATTGTATCTGTATTTGATTTACTATGTTTATTATCAATCAAATATTGCCAATGTTCTAATTCTTTTTCATAAGACCTAGAATCATAATTAAATTTAATACAGATAATGTCTTTAGTCCACCCCTTGTCTATTTTTAAACCATTATCTTTTAAATAATTTAATAATAAACTATTAGTAAACATTGCTTTAGAGAACTCATATTGAAAGCTAATACCTAAATTACACTCATATAAAGATTTTGCCTCAATATTTAATATCTTTACTCCGTATTTACTTTCCACAAACTCTCCTTTCTAATCCCAATCTGGATTACACATCAATAAATCATCATATAAATAAGTAAGTGTTTCTATTCCATCATATTCTTTAAACAGCTCATCTTTAGTTTTATTTTCATAATCTTCTTCTGGAACAATCATATTTGTTTTAGAGCCAATCGCTTTAAGTCTTTTCCCAATAATTCTTTTATCGTCATAAAATTTATAACCAGACTTATTCATTCCATTCGCATCTTCGTTTACATTATAACCATTTCCCAGTCTGTGAAATGGCATAAGCTTTTTAAAATATTCTTGTTCTAATTTATATTGTTTGTCTTCTTCACAAAATTCTAAGATAGTAAATTCAAAATAATCTTCTCCATAATTATTCCAATCATTTTGCAAGAAAATATTATCATGCTTATTTTCACATAATGCTTTAATGTGCTGTTTCCACCTCTTTTGAATATTTTTTGAACTTCCTATGTAAATTTGATTGTTTATAATATTCCTAATCTGATATACACCACATTTGTCCATTACATCTCTCCATTCTTTTCATTCCAATATTCTTCATATGCTTGTTCAACACTAAACGCACATTCTTTATATAAATCTTCATATAGACCATAACTAATAGCGTCTACACAAAGAATATCATCGTATCCCATAAAATTCTCCTTTCTTACGTTTTATTGTATTATACCATAAATTTTTGAAGTTGTCAAACTTTTCCATACAACTCATTCATCTTGCTTATATTATATCACATTATACTCAATTTGTCAAGTGCTTTCTTTAAAATTTTTCTTGACTTTTTAATAATTTTATGATATAATACAAGAAAGGAAAGGAGATATGATATGTTTAAAAAATACAAAGAACAAATAAAACAATTGCAAGAACAGAATAATGAGCTTAATACAAAACTAGAAGAAACAAACAAACAATTATCTATTGAAAAATCGGCTAGATCATCTTTGTCTAATACTTTACAATCTATGCAAATCAAATATCGTGAGGGCTATGAGCTAGACCGTATTAAAGAAGACATTGAAGAGGCTAAAAATGTATTAACAGATACGAAACATCAGATATTAGAAACTCAAGTAGAATTAGACAATATCAATAAAGAACTTATACAAAGTTATAACAAGTATGAAATTCAGACTATGGGATTATATGACCCACTGTTTCCTAAATATTCAACAGAAGAATATAAGGACAAGATTAAAGAAATACGAGAACAAATAGGTGATATGCTCCGTTATAAAGAATATTATTCAACTAAAAGCCAATGGACTTATAATGGCAACTATATTCAAGGTTCTAAACTATTAGATTTCTTTGTAAAGCAAAGTATTACTGCATTTAATCTTTCAGTTGATGCTTTTATTGACCGTGTTACAATTTCTAATGTCAATAATATCAAAGACCGTGTTACTAAAATGTTTAATAATATAAACATTGAATTAAACAAACATGAGGTGTCTTTTAATTATGATTATCTACAACTTGTACTAAAAGAACTTGATTATAAACATGACTTAGAATTGCGTAAGCAAAAGGACAAAGAAGACCGTGAATATCAAAAGATGATTATTAAAGAACAAGAGGCGGCTGAAAAGGAATTAAACAAGCAACGTGAACAATTACTAAAAGAACGTGAAAAATATATTGGTCAACTAAACAAAGGTCAAGATGTTCGAGACAAAATTGATGAAATTGACCAAGCTATTGAAAACAATGAATACAAGAAAGAGCATACATTAGCTGGATATGTTTATATCATCAATAATCCTAGCCTTGGAGAAAATGTATACAAAATTGGCGTCACAAGAAGAACAAATTGGGAGCAGAGAGTTGATGAGCTTAGTTCTGCAAGCGTTCCATTTAAATTTAGTCCTAATTGTGTTTTGTTTAGTGAAAACGCTTTTGCCCTTGAAACTGCTTTACACAGAGAATTTGACAAATACAGAGTAAATAAAGTCAACAGACATAAGGAATATTTTAAGTTGCCACTTGAGGATATTGAAAAGGTTGTTAGAAAAAAGTATGATGAAAATGCGGAGTTTGATTATGATGCAGTTGATGAAAATTGGTTAATAAGTAAAGATTGTTAAAATCTTAACAAACTAAACTATAATGTTTAATGTTGTATATAGCATATGATACAAACAAATTATAATTATATTATTATAATATTTTGCACCAAATATATTTATTTATATATATATATATATATATATATATATATTATATATATAATATAATTATGAATACAAATGGTGCAAAATTAGAATCACCGTATTTTTAATTATTTTTATTCTAAAGGATTTGGACGGGCTTCGCTCGGGCAAAGACTTTTGCAATAACAAATAATTAAAAATCGGTTCATGGGGAGTGGGGTGACAACCCCACATTAGAAAACCCAACCAAGTTGTTTAAAAATATATTATTATTATATATTAATATATATTATATTTATAGTATATATAATATATTATATATTTTATATAAATATGTATCATTTTAGATAATATATTATATACACAAAATTTATTAAAATATTTTTGAAATAACTATTGACTTTTATATAATTATATGATATAATGTAATAAAAATAATTAAATAAAGGAGAAAACACCATGACAATAAAAAAAGTTAGTAATTACTATTATGAATTTTTTATGACAGATACAAATAAAGAAATTAAAATTGCTTCATTGTCAAAAGCTTTAATTTATGATAGAGCATATTTAGATATATATTTACCACAAATGGGTGGAAGACAATGCTCCATAGAATTTAATTTAAACAATTTATTTTGGTATGATTGCGTTGAAAAAGCAAAACATATAGTTCAGAAAAAATTATATAAATATGCACAAAATATCTTTGATAATCTTAACTCAACAAGTATTATTGATGAAAGGAGATAAAAAATGAATTATTTCATTAGTGATTTACACATAGGTTGTGTAAACAAATACGATAACAGAACTTTAGAAGACGATAAAAGAATTATAACAAATTGGAATAATATGGTTCATAATAATGACCATGTATATGTATTAGGAGATATAGCAAGACTTGGTAGTAACAAAGATAATGAATATGCTTGTAGTATTATATCTCAACTTAAGGGAGTGCGACATTTGATTGCTGGGAATCACGATGACAAAGGACTTAAAGATAATAGGGTCAGTCAATTATTTACTGAAATTACACCATATAAAGAAATTACAGATAATTTCAATGGTATGAACCACAATATTGTATTAAGTCATTATCCAATATTGTTTTGGAACAATCAGCATAAAGGTTGGATTCATTTATATGGTCATGTTCATAAGTCTGATGAATGGCAAAAATACAAGGAATGTTTAGCCGATGTGAATAGTTATTTTGCCGATAGAGAATTAAAAGGATATACAGATTGTCCACAAGCTAAAGCATACAATGTTGGTGCTATGTTAGATTATATGGATTATACACCAAGAACATTGAAGGAAATTATGGAGACGAATTTATGACTAATTCTGATAAAGCAAAAGAATTGCAAAAGTGTGTTAAAACAATTTTACGATATTGTGAGTCAAAAAAAGATTGTAGTGAAAATTGTATATTCTATAAAAACAGATATGGATGTATAATTAATATTCCAGATAATTATAATTGTGACGAATTTTTAATTCAAAAATTTTAAAGAAAGGAATAAATTAAATGAACTTAGAATTATTAAAACAAAAATATAACTGTATCTTTTGCAAATATAAAAAACTGAACAAGAACCATGATTATGCTTGTATGGACAGTTGGGAGAAAGATGATATTGGAGAATGTAAGTCATTATATAATATTTGGCATGGTAAATTAAGCAAACATTTTCCATTCAACATCATTCAATATTTTATTGATAAATATGAAGAAAAAATTACAAAAGAATATTATGACGATTACAATGAAGATTTTACAGAAAATAGTTCAATGAAATTTATTTGGGGCTTGAAGTCTTATGATGACTTATCTGGTTACACTGCTAATTTAGAAACAATGAATGATATTGACTTAATTTATCTGAAAGATGAAAAGAAATATATTATTGGTGTTGAAACAGCATATATGTTCAATTCTGAAGAAGCAGAAAAAGAATATTTTAAGGATTTACTTAATAAATTTACAGAATGGATGAAAGAACAAGGATATAATACTAATTCAACATTAAATCCATATGGGGATATGTATGAAATTTTTACAAGAGGCATCAATATCAATACTGAATTTGATACAATAGAAGATGCTTATAGAACTTTTAAATTATTGGTAAATGGATACTTGACAATTTGTTAGAAAGGTGATATAATATGTCTTGGATATATAAAGATGAATGTAAAGCAAAACATAATTGTTATTACAATAGTTATGAAGACATTTTTCAATTAGGAATTATAACTTGTAGACGTAAAGAAAATTGTAAATATAAGAAAAGAAGAAGATTTAAGGGAGGTAAAAATAATGGGAAGACTTATTGATGCAGATAAACTATTAGAAACTTTACAAGATTTAGAACCGCATTGTGAGAACAAAGATTATGAGCGTGGAATGTTAAACACGATGAGAGATTATATGCCAAAAATTATTAATGATGAACCTACTGCCTATGATGTGAATAAGGTTGTGGAGCAGTTGGAAGAAGTTGAAAAAATAATGAGATTACCAGTGAACATAGATTGTTTTGGGGGAGAGTGTAAAGCATCGGACTGCACGGTATGCCTTATTAGAAAAGCAATCGAGATTGTGAAAGGTGGTGCATTATGGAAAGATTAACAACAAGAAATATAGCAAGAGTAGCGGTATATAAGAATCCGTTTGAATGTGAACAATGCGGAAAGGCAATTTGGAGACTACCTGATTATGGTAGCGGAAGTCCTACAGAAAAATTAGCTGATTATGAGGATGCCGAGGAACATGGGTTGCTACTGCGGTTGCCGTGTAAGGAAGCGTACACGAAATCAGGAGACATAGTATATCTTATTTATGATTATGAAGTGGTTGAGTGTACTCATTGCGGATTAGGTATAAATCCTGTTGACGGGAAAGCATATATTGCGCTTGCGACAGATGAAGATATTTTCCCGTACAGAAGACCTATTCCTGAATACGATTTAGACCCTACAGATTGGTGTACAAATACAATCGATGTAGAAGTAGGTGAAATTGGCAAAATAGTATTCTTCATAAAAGAGGAAGCCGAAGCCAAACTGGCAGAAATGGAAGGTGCGGAATGAGCATTTGGAAAAAGACAAGTGAAGAGATGCCACCTTTGAACGAGGATGTGTTAATCCTATATAAATACAAAGACGATGAGCTAAAAGAAGAGAATATGATATACGGCATTGCAAGTTGGATTCGAGATCAAAATTTTGGTTTTGAAAGATGGACATATTTTACTGAGTATTCTGGATATTTTGAAGTGATTTATTGGACACCACTTGTAGATATGCCACATATAAAGAAGAAAGAAGAATGAAAATGAAAGAATCTGCTTTCATACAAGATAATGACAATAAACAAACAGAACGTATTAAAGTGAGTGAAATGGACATTATAGTAAAATATAATGAGGGCGATTGGACACCTGATTATAGTTATTTAAAAGGCAAAGAAAGTGGATATTGCTACTGTAATTTAGGATTTTATGCGCTTGAACGAGAGTATGTTAAAGTTATTGGCAACATATTTGACAATTCAGAGTTATTAGAAAGTGAGGATAAAGAAGAATGTTTTTAGATAATATAGATAAGTTTGGATACCCAATTGGTACATTTAAACTTGGTCAAAAAATATATCATATTAAAAACAAAGAACATAGGTTTAAATTTCATAAAAAGTGTGAATATTGTGATAGTACGGGACGTGTATTGATTAAAGGTAAGGAATTTACGTGCCCTGCTTGTAAGGGAGAATATATATACAAAAAAATAATTGAAAAGATTATGGATGATTTTGATATAAGGATTGAAAGTATTATGACCTTTCAAAATGAAAAATATTCTTATGAATGTTATGCTGATAGTCCAGATGGTTTTGGTTTACAAATTCGAAAATGTGATGATGGAAGTAATATATATTTTGGAACAAAAGAGGAAGCCGAAACAGCCTGTAAAAAATTTAATAAAGAGCATCAGGTGGATTTGTATTTAGAAGAATATACTCGCGCAAGCATCAAAGAAAACATAAATGATTGATTTAAAAAGGATGTTGATTAAAAAATGAAGATAATTATTGATATTCTAAATGATTTTACAGTAGATTATATTATTGCTGATAAATTTAAAGATGGTTTCTCAAGAGTTGCCACAGACATTGATTGCAAAGGAGTATGTGGGAATTATGAAAAAGAAATAAACGAAATGTTTATAAAGACTTTTGCAGAGAGTAAATATGAATATGAAAACGGAGGAAAGTAATAATGATTAGTAATCCTAAACATGGTTGGTGTGATTTTAAGATAAAGATAAAAGATAATAGCAACATTGTATTTTTTGGGACGCCAAGTTATATTACAAATGTACCAGTAGATTTATTACAAGCATTTTTAGACTATAAAACAAAAGGTCAGGGAATGGCATGGTTTGATGAAGAAGGAACTGAATTTACATTAGTATTAAATCCTTATTCTATGTTTATTATTGCAGAAAACAAAAATGGTGAAGGTTTATACGATTTTAGTGGATTAAACATTAACAATTTAATCAAGGAACTAATTCAAGACATTGAAAGTGATCTAGCTGAATGGAATATGTTTTATTGTAGCTGTGTTGAAGAGGAAGAAATCAAGGCAAACAGAGAGCATATCAGAAATTTAATCTGTCAGTTAAAGGAATATGTATGATTAGTATTAAAAGGATTATTATATGAAACTTAGACAATTATGTGATGGTTTAGGAATTAAGTATAACGAAAAGAATCCTAAACTGTCACTTAATGTAATTAAAAAGAATTATTTGATTGAACAAAATGACAATAAAAAAGACTATTCTATAATTCGTCCATTGACAGATGAAGAAAAATTTTTAAATACTAAATTAGTTCCATACAAAAATCAATTTCATGTAAAAGAAGAAAATAAGAACAAAGGCGGTATTTATAAAATAGAATTGTCACAAGAAAAGAAAATATATATTGGTCAGACTAAAAATTTTTATAATAGATTTTGTAGACATTGCAATCCAAGCACTTATTCATTGGCAAAAGATATTATTAAGCAAGGTGCAATATTTTCAGTAATTGAATTGGAAGACAATGAACATGAAAGATTTGCAAAAGAGGCATATTGGTCAAAATATTATAAAGAAAATGGATATGAACTATTAAATAAAGAGGAAGTTTTATTTAAAACACAACATGAAAATAAACTTAAAACTATTCTTCAAAAACATAATATTGATGACGATATGATTAATGAAATTATTAAGGAGTATTATTCAAAAAATGATTGACATTAAAGATGAAGAAAAGTTACAAATGTTAGTAGATAGTCAATCAGAATTGAATTATCGAGAACTAACTAATTTCTTAGAACTGCCATATCTTAGAGGAAATTCTAAAGATAAACAGTTAAATGAACTATCTAAAATTTGCAAGATAGAAAAGGATAAAACTAAATATAAAATAACAGAGATATATGATTCAGCGTTGATTAAAAAAGATGGTAAATCAACCACATTGCCAGACATTGAATATATATTATTATCACAATTAAGTAAAAGTGACATTGATGGAACTTTATTTGTATCGAACAAAGAATTATTAAGACTTTGCTATATGATTAACAACAATTATTATGCAATTCTAAATGATAAGCATAGAAATTCAGCTTTTATAGGTGAAAAATATGGATTTGATGATAGTTTTATTGAATATGTTGATAAAGCATATGATATATTAAAGCCGTCATTAGTAAATGCTCTGAAATCTATGAGCAATAGTAAAGAAATTGCAATTACAACTGGTTATAAAGCCGTAAAAGAAAATAACACTATTATTTGTGCATCAGTAACAGATGAATTAGGAGAAGAATTATTCCGTATTCAAGGCTATGCAATGGAAAAATTAGGAGTTAAGAAATATTCGGACTTTTGGGGAAGATATATAAACAAGCGTCAAGATTATTATGATTTATGTAATGCAATAGTTAAAGACAAAAGTGAGAATGATTCTAAATGGATTCAGAATGGGTGGAATTTTGATAAATTTTATCAGTGTTATGCTATTACATTAAACATTAGCAAGATGAAATTTGACTTAAAATCATTGCAGTCAGCAAGAGAAGATTTGAACGGAATAACAAAAGATAAAATGCACAATACTAAACTATTAAGAGATTTAAGTTATAATGATATTGATAAATGGTTTATGGTATGTAATACAAGTCAAGGTGATAAACAATACAGTATTGTAGATGATATTAAAATAATATCGTCATTATAGAAAGGAGAATAAGACAAAATGATTTATTGTGTAAATATATATTGTTTTCGAGATACTTTTGAAAATTTACAGAATATTGATGAAGAACATTACAACAAAGATATTTGGGCTTTTGCCTATAAAGAAGATGAAAGAGCAACAAATCTAATGTGTAAACCTGTAAAGGGCAAAATAATAAAAAGTGAAGGTTCTTTTCCTAGTTATAATTTTTATGAGTATAAAGCAAATGGTAAAGATTTAAAAAAGAATGGAGTAAGTCTTTATGCAAGGTTCTTTACTGATACATATGAAGAAGCCGTAGAAGGATTTAATATGTTAGTGAATAAAAGAATTGATTCTTTGCAAAAAGAAATTATTAAGTTAGATAATATGTTGATTAAGAAAGGAGAATAAAATTATATGGAAAACAAATATTCTAAAAAGCAGTTGGAAGAATTATATAATTGTGACATTTTTAAGGACTTTGGTTTTGATGATAGTCATTTATTTTGGGTAGCACAAGGATTACCTTTAACAGAAAATGGGGATGATTGTTTATTTACATATGCAGATGGATGGGACTTAAATGAGTTACATGAAAATATTAGAAATGCTATATTAGAAGAATGTATTGAATTTTAAAATAATTTTGCACCATTTTTGAGCAAAAAACAAGACAACATCGGATTAAGAAAATTTTGCACCATTTGTATATCTATTTATATAATAATAACTATATATACATTTGGTGCAAAATTATAAAATGGCTAAAAATATTGATTTTAAGGGATTGTTAAATACAGTCCCTTATTTTTGTGTGTGGGAAAATATATTGGGATTATGAGGGAAATAAGTGTGTGGATAGTGGGGATTTAGGATAGATTTGATGGGAATAGATAGGGAAATGGAAATTAGGGGGAATGGTGATAAAATGGGGATTGATTAAGGGATGTGGGAGTGTAAGTGCTACACCGCCCCTCGCCAAAACCGGAAACCCCTATTTTCTGATAATTTACCCCCATTGTATTGAATTATCAGACAATTCCATGCTAGCAGTCATCCCGATAGAGTGCTAACAATCAATAAAAAGCTTATAAAACACACACTTATGTAGTTTATTTTGTGATTAACTGACTGCTATATGATGGAATAATGAGTGTTATATAAAAATGTGGATAACTTAAAAAATTGTGGATAACTATGTGGATAACTTTACTGCTGAGGTAATAAGACAGTCTCCTGTATGTGTGCTTTACTTCAATCGCATCATCATAATACCTTCCTATTTAATTCATATCATCATTATATCACTGTATTATTTATCTAATACAACCATACACCACACCACTTCATCATATAGTATTATATACTATCTCTTATTATCATTATATTCCAGTATTTTATACTATATGTCTACACTTCTATATTGTGTCTTATATTATCCATATCACTACACATAGTATTTAATACTACTTACTAATATCATATCATATAGTTATTATTACTAATTATAAATATTATATATAAC
>ERZ1023683.11-NODE-11-length-81569-cov-24.661874_pt1 | contig 81569 bp, 79 predicted proteins | sample MGYA00380345_ERZ1023683 | MGnify/ENA primary metagenome ERZ1023683 (study PRJEB33179, sample SAMN07449040) | human gut metagenome | biome: Human-gut; feature: Human associated habitat; material: Faeces | host: Homo sapiens | place: India:Kasaragod | collected...
CAAAGGCTTATAGCCGCTGAGCAAACCACCCGTTTGACGGGTGGTACTGATTTTGCCTTATTTAAAAATGAGTATATGTGCAGATGTTCTTGATATATATCAAGAAATAATTGAAAAAGAATGAGAATCATGATATACTTGCATTAGTTGCAAAATCAAATTTAAGAGAGGTGAATTATGAACACTGAATCCCTAATATGTTATAACCGCCTTTGGAAATTGATGGTGGATAAGAATATAAATAAGACTCAGCTAAAAGACATAGCACATATTAGCACAAATGCAGTTGCTAAAATGAGTAAGAACGAATATGTTTCATTAGATACGATTGTTAAAATATGCTATGCATTAGACTGTGGAATAGAAGATGTTATTGAAGTGGTCATAGAAAGGCAGGAAAACCAATAGATGCAGGGAATTGACTTTGACGAAATACCAATTAATCGAGAAGAAATATCACAAAGTAAGTTGAATATAGAAAATAAAACGCGGTCAAATTTGTTTAACTGGAATGGACAGTTTTCGCCTCAGTTTATTGAGGCGTTACTTAATAAATATGCTAAAGACGGAATGGTTATAGTAGACCCTTTTCTTGGTTCGGGGACAGTTTTAGCAGAAAGTGCTAGAAAAGGACTTGAAGCCTACGGAACTGAATTAAATGCATCGGCGTATTATATGGCAAAGACATATGAAATATCTAATTTGTCAATCGAAGATAGAGAAAAAATAATTGCTTATGTGGATAGTAAAATATCAGAAATAGAAAGGGATGAAAACATAATTGATGAGTTAACTAAAATGGTTAATGAAACAAAATACGATAGTATCTATAATATAGTGTCTACGTTGATTATTGTAATGGACATCTTTAAAAATGTTGTCACTATGGAATTGCTAAATGTCAAATGGGAATGGTTAAAAAACATTATAAGGACATTGCCTTACACTGAAAAAAAGATAAAAGCAATTCAAGGTGATGCAAGGAATACTGGATTAAAGGATAATACAGCAGATTTATTAATCACATCTCCACCATATATTAATGTACTAAACTATCATCAAAAATATAGACGTTCTGTTGAAGCACTTGGATATGATGTATTAAAACTCGCAAAGAGTGAAGTGGGGGCAAACAGAAAAAATAGAGGAAATCGTTTTTTGACAGTCATCCAGTATTGTATGGATATGGCATTATCGATTAAGGAAGCTATTCGAGTTTGTAAAAACGAAAGTAGAATGATATATGTAGTGGGGAGAGAATCAACTGTACTAGGATGTTCATTCTGTAATAGTAAGCTTATTTATGAAATTGCTACTAAAATTTTTGATTTAGATATGACACTAAAACAGGAACGTGTATTTAAAAATAGATTCGGCACAATGATATATGAGGATATTTTGCATTTTAAAAACAGCAAAGAAATGCAGAATATTACTGAGGATGAAATAATCTTTAAATCACAGCAAATAGCAGTAGCAATGTTGAAAGAAAAAAAACCAGAAGAGAAGAATAAGGAATCATTAAAAGAAGCAATTGAGTTTGCAAGTAAAGTAAAAAAATCGGAGGTGGCTTATGCTTAGGGGTGTACATGGAGAAAAAATTGTTGCAGCTATTGATAGCGAGAAAATGCCTGCAACAGATATACCTAGACTGAAGGATGCGCTGGTAAAATATGATGAATGGGTAAAAAAACTTAATGAGGCATCAGGAAATACTTTAGACGAATTAATAGAAAACATGGTGAGTTTACTCAACGACTACAAACTTTATATAGATGTAGATTTGATATTTGATAGCACAGAAGATTTTCTTTATAGACAAAAAGGACAACTAAAATTAGATAATACAGTTATAGAAGAATTTATGCCTATATTTGTAAGGAAATGTATTGAACATGAATGTGGTACTTGTGATGTAGAAGTGGGGTCACAAACACCTACTTTTTCATCGGTATACTTTGAATCAAGCCTGAGTAATCCTGTAAAGGGTGGAGGAATTAATATCAAGACAAAAGACCAAGATTTCTCTATGAGTAGAAAACTTTACTTGAGGTCATCTTATGACCCAGAATTCAAAAAGGAAAAGACGGTTACACTGGAAACACATTTAGGATATGTATTATCTGAAATGAAAACAAATCTGGATAAAACAATGTTTCAAGAAGCTTCGGCAACGGCTCACGATATTAAACTGGCTGTAACAGGTGCTAAATATTATTTATTATGCGATTTCTTAGATATGACGCCAATTAGCACAACAACAACTGATATTGATGAAATACTGATTACTAGAAAAGCGAAGCGTATAAGTTCAAATATCAGAAGTAAGTTTAGTACATCGACAGGAAGAATTGCCAAAAGAGAATGGTACGTTGATTATCTAAAAAACAATCCATATGCAACGGACATCTTTAAAAGATACATAGGTCATATTCTATCTCAGCTTAATAATGAAGAATTGATAGAAGAAAGTGTTCTTGAAGTAGGATATTTCTAATAAAAAAGAAATGGATCTGAAATTAATCAGCTTCATTTCTTTTTTTTATGCAATACACATTTTGAATTGATTCTAAAGCGAGGATATAATCTGATGACGCTTTATTTAAAGAAGCTTTATATAAATCATAATCTCCAGATGCAATCATTGAGGCTACATTAGACAAATCAGCATTTATTAAGTCCCTAACTCTTAAGCCGAGAGAAGATTGGTTTGGTCTATGATTTTCTATAATGGTAACAAAAGAAGGGAAAAGTACATCGGATATTGTTTTATCAAGCTTATGAAAAGATGGATGTTCCGCTATAAAATGATGAAAGTATAAACAAAAAGCATCTTTGCATTTCTGATAAAGGAAAAATAATGCAGTTTCTTTTGAGGGTTCTAACTCTTCAATGATGGTATCTTCTTTTATTCCATAGAAAATAGCTGGATATGTGTTCCACGAATTAAATAACAAATTAAAATAAGTGCTGTTCTTAGCATAAGGGACATAATCACAAAGATATATTTCTGATTCTATATTATTATTAGCATATTCGTTCCATAGTGTTTTGAATAGAAGATATAAATAATCATCTATTTCGGAATCTGTTCCCCATAATATTTCCGTAACTGAACTAAAATGTAGCTCATTAGTGGCAAGTAATCCACATTCTATACTTTTTCCAGATGCATCGTCAATATAGAAATTATCTATGACAGCATCACATATCAGAAAACGATTATTTTTGTTTCTCTCATTATTTACAATTCGACTGATCTGCTTGTGGTCGGGTTTATATATTTCTGCATATTTTAGACCAGAAGATTTAACTCTTTCGGCTATTCGTTTTGATGCTCTTGAATAAAAAAATTCCTCAATTAATTGTGTGTTCATTTAGTGCCTCCTGCGGTGGGGATTTTTTAAAGTATAATTCAAAATTCTATACCATGCAATACCCACCAAACAGAGATAGAATAAAATCATCGAAAGCGCAATCGAAATATTTGATGGTTCTGATATCAAGAGTGGTCGAGAAAGGAGATAATCGTATGCAGGTTAAGTTGGTTGGTGTACAGCATGTAAACTTTACAAACAACGCTGGCGAAGTTATCAATGGTACAAAGCTTTTCTGTGCATTTAGGGATGAGAATGTAGAAGGTCTTAGAACAGAGTCTTTCTTTGTAAAACCTGAGATTAAAATTCCTGAGTGTAAGATTAATGATGCAATCGAGCTTTCATTTAATATGAAAGGAAAAATTGACATGATTTATAAGGCATAAAAATCACTTATTAAAGTGGCGGGAGGAGGAGTAATCCTCCTCTTTGCTGAATAGGAGGAAAATCAATGAATCAGTATATTCAGGAAAGATATAATCGCAAAAAGATGCAATCTAGGATTTCATTAGGAGTTCAGATGCTTATCCAAAAGCCTGTTATCAACCTTATATGGGTGCTGTTGGTGGCGTGTGTGTTAGCTCTTGTATATGGTGAAGGTAAGTTTATGAGCATATATGAAAGAGAATCCTTTTTAAGAGAAGTAATGGATGTTGTGCTTAGAATAGTAAATGTAGTAGTTTCGATAGCTTTCATACTTGCAATTATAGAAAGCATAGGTGAACTGACAGCTAGAAAAGATGAGGCGGATATGATGCTAGTTTTTGGTAATAAAAGAGATGTAATCAATCAGTCGCCAATCCTTATCAAAAAGAAATGTGATAAGAAACGCGGGACGATTCAAAGAGAATTTTATACGTCAATATCTATGGAAAAATGGCAGGAAAACAAAGAAGCAATTTGTGATAGGTTAGATGAACATCTTATAGGGGATTTTAGCTATGGAGAAAAAAGGAAAAATAAGGGCAATCATATTTTCTTCGAGACAGGTAAAGGAAGAAAAGTACAAGAAAGAGGAACTTTATACGATGAAGGCTTCTGATATGCTCCTTGTCGGTTATGATTATGATGCATGGTATGGCTATTCAGAAAAAGTCCCAATATGTATTGATGCTTCGACAAAGAACAATTCACAAACGCTTATTTGTGGCATGTCTGGTTCTGGTAAAAGCTATTTAACAAATCAGTATTTTGCTCGAATTTGTTTACATGGGGGCGAAGATTCGGTGGTGTATTTTGCAGATTTTAAGCAGGATGATAGTTTTACTCATCTTCGAGGCTGTCCTCGATATTATCCTTATGATAAAACCATAGAGGCTCTTCAAGAGGTGTATGAAATCATGCATAAGCGTCAACGTGGAGAAGATACATCAAGGCATTATGTGACACTTGTTTGGGATGAATACATGGCTAACATTTTGGCTTTGCTTGGTTCAGAAAAGAAGAAAGCAGAAGCAGTTATGCATAAGGTTTCAGAAATCCTTATGCTCGGACGCTCGTTAGCGGTCAGATTAGTGATTGCCTGCCAGCGCCCAGATGCCTCAGCTTTTCCAACTGGCTCAAGACTCAATTTTGGCGTGATTATTATTGTAGGTGCGACCTTAGAGAGCATATACTCCATGCTCATGCCGAAAGAGTTGATAGATAAAGTCGGAAATCGAGAATTTCATACTGGCGAAGGTGTTATGTTGTGGCAGGGTTCGGAACTTAAGTTTATAAAAGTGCCTGTGATAAGAGATGAAGAAAAAATGAAGGCAATATGCATTGATGCATTAACAAGATAACCAGAAGCGGTGGCGGTGGCGAAGCCACAAGCCATCCGCAACAGGTTTGGTTTAGTATTACCCAAACCTGCACAAACATGTGCACTCCTTGTATTTACAGGCTTTGTAGCCTGTTCGCAAGGCTGCACATAATGAACAGGAGGCAATAGCAATTAAAGATACTCAGAGCTTTATGTATCAGCTTACGATTAACGCTCCAGAGGAAAAAGGATGGACGCATGAACACATATTAGGGGTGATGCGCGGAAACTTCAAAACACTTGTATATATCTGCATGGCAGATGAGCAGGGAAGCTGTTATCACACGCATATATTTGTAGTATTTGCATCCAGAGTTAGATTCAGTATGGTTAAGCGTTATTTTGAGGAAGCACATATTGAAAAATGCAAAGGTTCAGTATCTGATAATGTGAATTATGTTAAAAAGACTGGTAAATGGGAAACAGACGAGTCGAAGCAGGAAAAGAAAATTGAAGGAACATTTGAGGAATATGGTACACAACCGCCAGACAGTAAGGGCAAGAGAAGTGATATGTCGGAGCTTTACCAGATGGTAATGGACAATATGACTAATGCGGAAATACTGGCTCAGAATCAAGACTATATTCTTCAAATTGATAAGATAGATAAAGTTAGAACGACATTATTAACAGAAAAATATAAAGAGACAGTCAGACTGGATTTAGAAGTGGTTTACATTAGCGGAGCTACTGGAACAGGAAAAACCAGAGGTGTTCTTGAAAAGAATGGATATTCAAATGTATATCGTGTAACTGATTACCTGCATCCTTTTGATTCATACAATGGACAGCCAATAATTGCATTTGATGAATTTCGTTCTTCTTTAAGAATTAAAGAAATGCTTTTGTTCTGTGATATATATCCTATCGAACTTCCGAGCAGATATACCAATAAATACGCTTGTTATAACAAGGTATATATAATATCAAATTGGTCTCTGGAAAAACAGTATTATGAAGTACAGAAGGATGATAGAGAATCTTGGGAAGCTTTTCTTAGAAGAATTCACAAGGTTGTAATCTATTCAAAGGATGGAAGTATTAATGAATATGATTCAGTAAAAGCGCATCTGGAGCGAGATGAATACGTTGAGATAGACGATGATGTAGATTTACTTTTTGATTGAAGGGAGTGATTGTTATAGATAAGAAATTTGTTCCTTTATGGGAAAAAGCAAACTTAACACTTGAGGAAGCTTCCATGTATTTTGGAATCGGTCAGAATAAACTTAGAGAATTAACTAATAGTGATAGTTGCCCTTATGTTATCTGGTGCGGAAATAAGCGTCTTATTAAGCGCAAATTATTTACAGAATACTTAGAAAAGATGTACTCAATTTAATTTGATAGAGATGTAACTTTTAATGGACAATGAGAACATGTTGAAGCTATAATGTGCTTGAGCGTGTTCTCTTTGTTGTTATGAAAGGAGATTTTACATGACAGTAGAGAGACGCAAAGATAATAAAAACAGAGTTTTGAAAGAAGGCGAATACCAGAGAAGTAGCGGAACTGATGAATTCAAATGGAGAGACAAGCGAGGCGGTCGGCACTCTATTAGTGCAGTTACTCTTGAGGAATTAAGAGAAAAAGAATTGGATGTGCTTCGAGATGTTTTAGATGGTGTTAGAGCGGATAAGAATAATCTTACCATCAATGATTTGTATAATAGTTGGCTACAGCTTAAGAGAGGTCTTAAAGATAATACCTTCTCTAATTACAAATACATGTACACCATGTTTGTTGAACCAGATTTTGGCAAGAGCAGGCTCGTTGATTTGAAGCGTTCAGATGTTAGGGGATTTTATAATTATCTGGCGGATGAAAGAAATATACAGGTTAATACAATCGACAGTATCCACACTGTACTGCATCAAGTATTAGAGCTTGGAGTTGAGGATGATTATCTTAGATATAATCCTTCTGACAACGCTTTAAAAGAACTGAAGAAAGCTCGGAATTTTGAAGTCGAAAAAAGACGAGCATTAACAGTTCCAGAGCAGGAGCTATTCGAGAAGTTTCTCAGCAAGCAGGGGCAGTATCATAGATGGTATCCTATTTTTACTATCATGTTATGGACTGGGATGCGTGTTGGAGAAATCACAGGGCTTAGATGGTGTGATATTGATTTAGAGGAAGAAGTAATCAATGTGAATCATACATTGGTATATTACTGCACCAGAACAGAGGCAGGACAGATTTTCGCAATCAATACCACTAAGACAAAAGCAGGTGAGAGAACAATTCCTATGCTACCAATCGTAAAAGAAGCTTTCCTCATGGAAAAGGAATATCAAGAAGAATGTGGAATTAAGAGTGAAGCTGTTGTTGATGGTTATCGAGATTTTATATTTGTAAATCGTTTTGGTAATGTTCAGCATCAAGGCACACTTAATAAGGCTCTTAGGAGAATTATTAGAGACTGCAATTTCGAGGTACTTGATAAAGATAACCGAGACAATGCAGTTATTCTTCCAAAGTTTAGCAATCATTCTTTGAGACATACTTTTACAACCAGAATGTGTGAAGCAGGTGTAAATATTAAAGCTATGCAGGATATTCTGGGACATGCGGATGCAGAAACAACGATGCAGATTTATGCAGAAGCTACTAAGGATTTGAAGAAATCCGAGCTTATCAATTTTGAAGAATATTTTGATAGGCTGAACGATGCACAGAAGAAAGGAGAAATGTAATAATTATGAATCTAGACAATTTGGAAATAGTAAAGTTAATAATTTCTATTCTAAGTATTGTTGCAACAAGTATATTTAGCCTGGTGACAATAATAATTACTTGCCATAGTGCCAATAAGCAAGTTAAAGAATCAGAAAAAGCGCTTAAACAGCAAGAAGAACAATACAAAAAAGAAAAACTATATGATAAGGAAATTATACGAATACAAAAAAGACCGTATTTAGTTGTTGATAAGAGTTCTACCTGTATGTGCAATGGAAATAGTGATCATCATATGACAATTTATTTTAGGAATAAAGGAAATGGTTCGGCGTTTAAAATTGAGCCTGTAACGCAAATAACGGCTTCAAATGGAAATACTATATTTCGAGAAGAACCAATACAAGACCCTATAGTTATGGTGAATGAATTGTGTGAGACCAAATGGAAGTTTGATAGCCCGAAACGAGGCTTTCAATTTTCAATAACTGTAAAGTTTGAAGATATGTCTGCACAATTATATCAACAGACATTTATTCTTACTCTTGACAGTAGATTGCATATAATGGTAACAAATTATGCAGAACCAGAATTAGTGAATAAATAAAACTTTGCGACCAGTATGCGACTGATTTGCGACCACTTATGAAGATAAGTGTAGATTTATATAATCAGAGACATAAACGAGAAGGACGGAAATACAGATATAATAAGATATAAGGACATATTCGCAATATTGGACGATATTCCCGACGATGAAGTCACAGGGAGCTGCTAAGAACGAAGCAAACAACGCAGCCCAGACCAGTGTAGCAGAAGCATCTGCAGCGGCATCAGCAGGTGACAACAACGGATTCTTTACAGATAATGCGAAGATTGATTTCTCTAACGTAAAGGTTGAGCCTTTATTTGAGGAAGAAGTAGACTTTGACACATTCAGCAAGTCAGATTTCCGTGCTGTAAAAGTAAAAGAGTGTGTAGCAGTTCCGAAGTCAAAGAAATTATTACAGTTTACACTTGATGACGGAACAGGCACAGACCGTACTATTTTAAGCGGAATCCACGCTTACTATGAGCCGGAAGAGCTTGTTGGAAAGACACTTATTGCCATCACAAATCTTCCACCTAGAAAGATGATGGGAATTGAATCCTGCGGTATGTTACTTTCAGCAGTAAACAATCTTAAGGATTCAGAGGATGAGGAACTCCATCTTTTGATGGTTGATAACCATATTCCGGCTGGCGCAAAATTATACTAAAATAAAGAGAACATGCGAAAGAAATAGGACTTTCTATATTAAAATAAGGAAGTCCTATTTTTTATATATATTTCTTTGAAGTGTTTATTATGTTATTTTTTAATCAACAATATTCTTAATTGATAAATTCTCTTGTGCTTTTATAAATGTTGTAATATATAGCTAATGGGATATTTATTTCGAGAGGCTTGCACACCAGAAGTATTAATCTTATGAACTTATGTGGAAATATAACAAAGTATTGCTAGCATACCAGTCAGCACAGAATTGTCGATTTAGTAATTAGAAGTATAGAATGGGGAGGTAGATTAAATTTTACAGAAAAAAGGTGGTATAATTTTCTGTGCAACTGATATTTTGTCTCATAATTATGGAGGTGGAATAAATGAAAAGGGACTTGATATCGGAGCTGGAGTCGATGCAGTTGATTATAAGTTGATTAGCATATGCCATAAGGGAGATATCGTTGTATCACAAGATTATGGTGTTGCAGCAATAGATCTTAAAAAACTCATATTGATGGTAAAGTCAAAGGAAGGTGCTCAGAGTGGGACTCTTTAAGAAAAAGACAGTTACAAAGACATATGATAAAGAAAATAAAAAACCAGTAATTAAGGCGAGCATATGTAATGGTGAGCAGGTAGCTGGTTTTAAAGATATTCATACAGGTAAGATAGAAGAGGTTATGCTGATAAAAAATCAGGCAGACCTTGATGTGTTCAAGAAAATGTATGGAATTGATGGGGAGATAGAGAAGGAATATTAAACAATATATTTGATTAAGGCGATAAAAGGTGACATAAGTTTTTTTGGTTTTTCGGGGAATTTGGAGGTGCAATATGCCTAAATCATCGAACCAGAAATTGAAACTGATATACCTTATGAAAATTCTTCTGGAACGGACTGATGAAACGCACAGTATTACCATGCCGGAGATTATTGAAGCACTCGCATCATATGATATAAGTGCGGAACGCAAAAGCTTGTATAATGATATTGAAAACTTAGCGATTGAATCATAAGGTAATAGGTTGGTTAGTATAGCCAACCTATTGAACTTGGCAGAATGATTGCTTTTGTGAAGAAATTGATGGAAGAAACAATATAAGCCATTGAATTCAGAGATGAATTTGGCGCTTTTTGAGATTCAAAGAATTTTCAAAAAGTACGCAATGTAAACTTTTGTATAAACTTGTGAAAAACAAAAAGGGGGGATATAATTAAGAATATATTTATCGAGAAGGAAAATAGGATGACAATAACAGGAATACCGTTTGATGAAAAACTGAATATAGGTGTATTAAGTAAAGTATTTGAACGTAAACGTATTTCCAATTGTTATAAGTATTTTTGGTTCCAGGCAATATTGGAAAATATCGTAGAAGATAAAGTTGTATTTACATATGATGAAATTCTGAATCAAATGATAGAAGATGCATGGTATATGGTTACAGAGTTTAAATTACGTTTAGGTCCGTGTAATACAACAGATAATTTAGAGGAAGTGGTTAAGTATATACATTCGAAGTCCAATATATCGTCTACTGCAAAACGAGGTTCTGTAATCCAGTATCTCAAAGAAAATACAGATCCCCAAATAAAAAAATATAAGAAATGTTTAATAGAAAATGTGCCATATTGTATGCAAAGTCCTTTTTATTCATCAATTAAAAATCCTGGTCAGTCAAAGGTTTACAAAATAAATGAGCAGGCTCACTTATTGTATTATTTCGTTGCACTTGAGGGGATTTTTTCTAAATTTGAAATTAATGAAGAATGGGTTGACTACTTAATTCGAAATAGAACAATTTTATTAGAATGGGTCAGATACAATCTTATCGGCTATTTACAAGATAGAAATCCGAATGTTCCTGGAATTGTGGAAAAAGTTCAAAAGCCAGAAAAAAGAGATTTAAGAAGAGTGAGTGATTATTGGAAGACAATCATTGAGATTGATCCCAAAATAAAAGAAATATATCAAAAGGTAAGTTTAAAAGATAAACCTATATCAATCGATCATTTTGTACCGTGGCAATATTTATCACATGATGAATTATGGAATTTAAGCCCAACAACAAAGAATATTAATAGTATGAAGGGAAATCAATTACCGAATCTCTATGAAGATTTTGAAAGGTTAGCAGAATTACAACACAAAGCTCTTATGATGTGCAGTGATTATGAAATAGTTCGGCATAAATTCAAAATATGCCTGGATTATCATGTAAATAGTACAGAGATTAGAAATAGTTTGTATCAGCCTGATATTGATTTGCCAAGCTATAGAGAAAGATTATATAACGTGATACAACCAGTTTATGATTCGGCCAAAATGGGTGGATTTACGGAATGGATAAAATAGAAGAAAGCAGGGGGAAGTTGTGAGCAAAATTGATGAATTACGCTTAGGTTTTGAAACAGCATATATTGATGGTTCGGTTGTTTCAAGCAATATCTATAGACCACAATTTGTATCAAACAATCATAAAGAAGGAAAGAAAGTACTCTCATCCATTGAAGATGAGCTTTTGGTATGTGACGGATTTCAAATCAGTGTAGCATTTATTACTATGAATGGGATTACTCCCCTCCTGCAGACTTTAAAAGAGTTAGAAAAAAGAAATATTAAAGGTGAAATCTTAACAACGAACTATTTGAATTTCAGTGAGCCTAAAGCGTTGAAAAAACTTAATGAACTTTCGAATATTACACTTAAAATGTATGATGTTGAAGTAGCGAATGAGGGATTTCATACAAAGGGATACATTTTCAGAAAAGAAGAAATTTATCATATCATTATTGGAAGTTCCAATATTACAAGTGCAGCACTTACAGATAATCGCGAATGGAACACAAAGCTGGTTTCAACAGTACACGGCGAGACGGCAAAAGAAATTGTTACTGAATTTAATGAATTATGGAATTCAAACTATGCATTAACATTTGATGAGTTTTATGAGAACTATAATGAGCGCTATAAGATTATTAAACATCAGAGAGAGGTTGCAAAACAGGAAGAAATCACTTCGATTGAGAAGTATAAATTGCAGCCAAACAGTATGCAGATTGGGTTCATTATTAACTTGAAAAAGATTCTTGAGGCTGGCGAGGACAGAGCACTCCTGATTTCTGCAACTGGTACGGGAAAAACATATGCATCAGCTTTTGCAATGCGCGAATTAGGATTTAAGAGGGTATTGTTTCTGGTTCATCGAGGACAATTAGCAAGGCAGACAAAGAAATCTTATGAAAAAGTGTTTGCGGAGTCTGTTTCTATGGGATTAGTAGGGGCTGGATATCATGAGTATGATGCAGATTATATATTTGCGACGGTACAAACCTTAAATCGTGACGAACATTTACTACAGTATGAAAAAGATGCATTTGATTGTATTGTTTTAGACGAAGCGCACCATGTTCCAGCAGATACATATCAGAAAGTAATGAATCATTTCACACCAAAGTTGTGGCTTGGAATGACCGCTACTCCAGATAAGCGAGATGATAATATGGAAGGTAGAAATATCTATGAACTTTTTAATTATCAGATTGCTTATGAGATTCGATTACAGCAAGCAATGGAGGAAAAACTTCTCTGTCCATTCCATTATTTTGGAATTACAGATTTAGCAATCATTGGTGATAATGGGGATACTAGTCGTGATTTCTCAATGCTTACTAGTGAGGAACGGGTAAAACATATTATCAATCAGGCTGACTATTACGGATATAGTGGGGATAAAGTGAAGGGATTGATTTTCTGTAGCAATATTAAGGAAACAGAGGAATTATCCGCAAAGTTTAATGAAATGATTAACCCATCAACAGGAAAAAAATTTAGAACAATTGCCCTCAATGGTAGTGCCTCGGAACAGGAGAGGCAGAATGTATTTGAAAGGCTTGCTATGAATGAAGAAGATGCAACAATTGAGAATCAACCATTAGATTATATTCTCTCGGTTGAAATCTTGAACGAAGGTGTTGATATCGTTGAGGTTAATCAGGTTATTATGCTAAGACCAACACAGTCACCGGTTGTTTTTATTCAGCAGCTTGGGCGAGGACTTAGAAAAGCAAATGGAAAAGAGTATGTAGTCATTTTGGATTTCATTGGGAATTACAATAACAATTTCATGATTCCAATTGCATTATCAGGGGATAGAACCTACAACAAGGACAATATTCGTAGATATATTATGGAAGGCGGAAGAGTGATTCCCGGAGCTTCCACGGTTCATTTTGATGAGATTAGTAGAAAAAGAATTTTTGCATCTGTAGACAATGCAAATTTTAGTGACATTAAGCTTATCAAAGAAAATTACACAAATTTAAAGAATAAACTTGGGCGCATTCCTCGTTTACGTGATTTTGATGATTACGGTGAGATGGATGTTATGCGAATATTTGATAACAATAGTCTCGGATCATATTATAAGTTTCTGGTGAAATATGAGAAAGAATATAAGATCCGGTTATCTGAGGATGAAGAAAAAGTAATTGAATTTGTTTCGAAAAAATTGGCTAATGGAAAACGTATTCAGGAACTTCAGATACTAAAGAGAATACTTACATACGCTCATGGTTTATCAAAAATTGGTTTATTTGCGGGTTTATCAGAGGATATGAGAGAGTATGGAAAAAATATCAGTCAGGACCAGAAGGAGAATATTGTAAATGTTATGACAAACAAATTTCCTGCTGGAGCAAGTAAAAAGACATATTCGCAATGCGTATTTATGGAGCAAGAAGGAAATGATTATAAACCAACAAAATTATTTATGCAGATGTTGGCAAATGATGAGTTTTATGGTGTGCTTCAGGAACTTGTTGACTTTGGAATAAGTCGATATGAAAGAGATTACAAGAACACTTATGATCAGACAGATTTGGTTTTATATCAGAAATATACATATGAGGATGTTTGCCGACTTTTGAACTGGGAGCAAAACGAAGTACCATTAAATATTGGTGGTTATAAGTTTGATAAAAAGACGAAAACATTTCCTGTTTTCATTAATTATGATAAAGCAGAGGATATCAGTGATACCACAAAATATGAAGATCATTTTATACCAGGATTTAGAGATCGTTTGATTGCTATTTCAAAATCTGGAAGAAATTTACAGTCGGAGGATGTTCAAAATTTTTTGAAAGCAAAGGAACGAGGTATTCAAGTAGAACTTTTTGTAAGAAAAAACAAGGATGACAAGGTTTCGAAGGAGTTCTATTATCTTGGTCATATGACAGCAAGTGGAAATACCAAAGAATTTACAATGACAAATACCGAGAAAACAGCAGTGGAAATAGAGTGGATACTTGACGTTCCGGTGCGAGAAGATATTTATGAGTACATTGTGAATTCTTAATGGGAGGATATATGAAGACAGTAAAAGTAGTTGCTGCGATTATAAAAGCAGTTAACGAGAATGGAGAAACAATCATTTTTGCAACACAGCGTGGATATGGTGATTTCAAAGGCGGTTGGGAGTTCCCGGGTGGAAAAATTGAATCAGGAGAAACACCTCAGGAAGCGTTGAAGCGTGAAATTATAGAAGAACTTGATACGGAGGTATCTGTTGGAGAATTGATGGATACAGTTGAGTACAACTATCCACAGTTTCATCTTTCTATGGATTGTTTTTGGTGTCAAATTGTAAGAGGAAATCTTGTGCTAAAAGAGCATGAGGCAGCAAGATGGTTAACAAAGGATGAATTGAATAATGTAGAGTGGTTACCGGCGGATATTACATTGATTGAGAAAATTAGGAACTTACTTTCAATGACAAGATAATTAAGTTGGATAGAGGTAATAATGCAGATATTTGTAGATGCAGATGCTTGTCCGGTGGTGGGCATTGTTGAATCATTGGCAGAAAAATATAATATTCCGACAACATTGCTTTGTGATACGAACCATGTGCTATATTCAGATTATAGCGATGTGATTATTGTCGGAGCAGGAGCTGATGCAGTAGATTATAAGCTGATCAGCATTTGTCTTAAGGGTGATATTGTGGTATCTCAGGATTATGGGGTAGCTGCCATGGCACTTGGGAAAGGTGCATACGCCATTCATCAATCCGGTAAGTGGTATACTGATGAAAATATAGACCAGATGTTGATGGAGAGGCATCTTAACAAAAAAGCAAGACGAAGTTCTCACAAAAATCATATAAAAGGACCGAGAAAACGTATAGAAGAAGATGATGTGCGCTTTGCTCAATCTTTTGAAAAAATGATACAGACAATCATACAGGTAAGATAGCAGAAGGAATGCTGATAAAGAGTCCGGCATAAGGGGGATTTTGATGAATACAGAAATAAAAAATATGTGGAGAAAAAAATCATGGTCCATTCCAGATTTATTAGGAAGTAAAAGTGAATATACAAAGATTGTTATAGGATTGATCCAGCAGATTGCATCTGGTAATGCAAACGGTATGGATGATTTCCCTAAATTGGAAGGTGTCTTTGAGCCTAGAACATGGAGAGAATATGTCCCTTTTCTGAAAGGAATTGGAATCGTTGGAAATCATAACGGAAGTTTGTGTTTATCAGAAACAGGCGAATGGTTACATAGAAATTTGTCATTTTATAATATTGCAAGTGTGATGCAAGAGAGGTTTCGTATATTTGGAGAGATTTTATATGTGTTAGATTCTGAACCAAGCACCGTGCAGGAAGTTGATGAAAAAATTTGTGATTTATATAAATTGAAGTGGAAAAATTGTTCTAATACAAGAAAAAGAATGGATTGGCTAGAAGTATTAGGGCTTATTGATATTATTGGAAATCGAAAATGGGTAGTAACTGAAAGTGGGAAAAGAGCATTGAAAGAATGGATTCTAGTTACTCCAGAAATGCTGGATTCATTCGAAGATGCTGAAGTTTCTTACAAGATTAGCGAGGCTCCGACAGAAATATCAAATATGATACAGGAATTATATGATAACAATTTATTACAGAAAGAGCGTTGTACATATAATTTGTGGTCTCCAAGTCCAAATAAAATTGAAAATTTAAGAAAAATATTAGAGTATTCGTGTGAAAAGGTGACAAGGATAGAGCTGTTTAAATATATTGGTGATGAGTTTAATTTGAAGGTAAGCAGTATAGAGTCAATGATGCCATTTCTGAAGGCTTCTGGGTTACTGGAAGAAGTTGGAAGAAATATATATATTACCAGTTCGGTTGCCAAGGAATGGTGTGAAACAGGAGTGGATATAGACTTTATAAGGATTTTGCATTGCCATTATCGTTTTGTCGGAGAAATGATTCTTTTTGCAGAAAACGATGTTACAAGGAATGAAATTTATCAAGAAGCAAAGGAATATGGTCTTAATAATGAAAAGGCAAGATGGATAGCTGGTTTTTTGGTTGAAGCTGGATTATTAGAAGAACCACAGTACTTGCATTTAAAGGCAACAACCTTTGGCATGGAATTTGCGAATACGCTTCCATTGACAGATAAAAATGTATATATGGAGGAAATAAATAGTAAGGAAAATATAGTTGCCGAAACAAAAAAGAATCCATCTGAAAATGATTTGTTTGAGAGATTAAGTGCAGCAGCATTAGATCCATTAGCAGAGGGAAAAGCTTCAGGAGTAGCTTTTGAAGAAGAGATTGCAAAAGTATTTAGATATATGGGTTTTGAAGCGAAAAGAGTAGGTGGACCAGGAAATACTGATGTAGTAGTACGTTGGATAGATGATGAAGGAAAAAAAGTAACGGCTATCGTTGACGCAAAGTCAAAATCAAGTGGTCAGGTTTCACATAATGATGTGAGCGATGTGGCAATCGATGCTCATAAAGAGAAGAATAATGCTGATTATGTTGCAATTGTAGGTGCTGGATTTAGTGGTGATACAATAAAGAACTTTGCATCAAGGAAAAAAGTTGCCTTAATAACGGATCAGGAATTGATTGATATAGCAAAAAAAGCAGAAGAACTGGGATTAAATTTGCAGGAGATTGCGATAATATTTCAATCTCCTGATGGAAAATCAAGATTACAAGAGTTGATTTCAACAAAGCAAAGAGAACAGAATTTAATTGAACTAATCGTTGCTACTTTTAGAAAAGAGCAAGAGATGTTGGAAAGTATTTCTGCAAGAGATATGTTTTTGTTATTAAGAATGACGGATAATTCTCCTTCTCTTGAAGAAATTTTAAATGTTTTTTCTCTTCTTTCAACGGATGAGATAGATGTTTTAGAGATGAATAAACAAGCATCTGCAAAGGAAAATACAACATACACGATGAAAAATGCTAAAGCAACAGTAAATAGATTGAAGATGATTGCAAATGCAATAGAAAAAGGGATAGAGAAATAAACATAACATAAAACAAACACAATTTTAGTTAGGATGACACATGAAATTATTATCAAAAGATATCAATACTTCGGACGCGGAAACAAAAGATACATGTAATAATGACAAATACCATACCCCCGAACAGGCATTAAAAATTTTGTTTGGATATGATTCATTCAGGGCGGGACAGAAATCTGTGATCGACAGTATCCTGGCGGGGAGAGATGCTTTTGCAGTCATGCCGACAGGTGCAGGAAAATCCGTGTGTTATCAGATCCCGGCAGTGCTTCTGCCGGGAATCACATTGGTGGTTTCGCCGCTTATTTCACTTATGCAGGATCAGGTCAAAGCATTAAATGAGGCAGGAGTGCCGGCGGCATTTATCAATAGTTCGCTTTCTGAAAAAGATTATAATGAGACTATCAGGAGAGCGAGACAGGGCATTTACAAAATTATTTATATAGCACCGGAGCGGCTCGCTACGGAGAGTTTTCTCACTCTTGCAAAAAGCGTACCTATTTCAATGGTGACAGTGGACGAAGCACACTGTATCTCACAGTGGGGGCAGGATTTCCGCCCAAGCTATATGAAAATTGTTGAATTTGTCAAAACATTGGAGAAGCGTCCGATCATCAGTGCATTTACAGCTACGGCAACAGAAACCGTCCGTGAAGACATTGTTTGCACGTTAGGACTGCAGAATCCCTTTACATTGGTAAATGGATTTGACAGGGAAAATTTGTTTTTTCAAGTGGACAAGCCAAAGAATAAAGAACAGTACATTTTGAAATATATTTCCGAGCATAGCGGTGACAGTGGAATTATCTATTGTGCGACAAGGAAAAATGTTGATAATATATATGAACTGCTTAAGAGCAAGGGGATTTCTGTGGGAAAATATCATGCAGGAATGAGTGCTGTGGAGCGGAAAAAAATGCAGGATGATTTCGTATTCGACTACACAAGTATTGTCGTTGCAACAAATGCGTTCGGTATGGGAATTGATAAATCGAATGTCCGTTTTGTCATTCATTATAATATGCCACAGAGTATGGAAAATTATTATCAGGAGGCAGGAAGAGCCGGTCGTGACGGGCTTGACGCTAAGTGCATTCTTTTATTTTCACCGCAGGATATTGTGATCAACCGGTTTTTATTGGATCATAAGGAAATGCAGGATCTCGATCCGGCGGACAGGGAGACGGTCAGGGAAAGGGATGCCCGGCGGCTGCAGGTGATGGAGCGATACTGCTATACAACAGAATGTCTGCGTAATTATATTTTAAAGTATTTCGGGGAAAATCCGGAAAAACCATGTCAGGACTGTGGCAATTGCCTGCGGGAATTTGAAACTTTGGATATGACAGAAGCAGCCAAAAAAGTGATCAACTGCGTATACGAAGCGAAGGGAAGATATGGAAGGCAGATCATCATTGACACTGTTGCCGGAGCTAAGACGGCGAGGCTGGAGGAAATAGGAGCTGTTCGCTACAAGTCATACGGCGTTCTGGCAGGAACGAACAAGAATCTGTTAAGACGTTTGATCGAGCAGCTGGTATTAGAGGGATATCTTCGTGTGGGAGATTATCAGGTCCTCAAACTTGGCGATATCAGTGGTTTGAAAAATCCAGAGGCTTCTGTTTCCATTAAGATCACAGATGAAGATAAACAGCCGGAAAAGGCAGCCAAAACGAAAAAGAAAGCAAAGAGTGTGGAAACACTTACATCTTCCGGCTACAAGCTGTTTGAGCGGCTTAAGAAACTCCGCCTTGAAATTGCACGCGAGGAAAGCATGCCGCCGTATATTATTTTCAGTGACAAGACCCTGATCGATATGGCAGCAAAAAAGCCGTCTTCCAAGCCTGAAATGCTGGATGTTTCAGGGGTGGGCGAAAATAAATTTGCGAAGTATGGAGAGCGGTTTCTTGAGGTAATTGAGGAGTATAGGCGGGAAGTGGGATAGGAACAGTTAGAAATTGTGTTGAAAGAAGTTAGAACAGGAAAGGCGTGAGATGAATCTTACGTCTTTTTCTTGGATTTTATGTAAGCATATAATTACTTGAAAAATGAAATAGCATATGATAAATTATAAATGTGACGTAAAAAGTGTCACGTTTATAAAAAGGTGATTAATGTGAAAGAATTTTTGGAAAAAACATTACGGCAAAATGTAATAATGACGGAGAATAAAGAGGTATATAAAAAGCTCCCGTTAGCATATCGTGGAAGATATGATATTTTTACAGTAGAGACGAATGGTGTATTATGGATGGCTATTCATCCAAAAGATGATGCCGGACTTGTTATGTTACGTAGAGACAGAGCTGGCGTAGAAAAAATGACAGGATTAAACTGTGCAATATTCCTTGATCGAACAACATTTTATATAAAGGAAAAAATGATGGAAGAAGGAATTCCTTTTGTAATAGAAGGGAAGCAGGTATTTCTCCCGTTTATTGGATATTTGCTGAGTAAGGAAAATGAAAGAGAATTAGCACCAGTTCATTTGATTTCATTTTTGACGCAAAAAATGCTCCTGATGGCTATTTATGAACGATGGAATGAAGTGAAAGTATCCGGTGCAGCGAAACGGATGGGAGTGTCAACAAAATCTGCAAGCCGGTGTTTTGATGAACTGGAATATTTAAATATTGATGTGTTGGGCATAAAAGGTAAATCAAGAGTAATAAATATTCCGAATGACCGAAAACAATTATGGCAGCAGATTGAGCGTATGTTAAGAAATCCAGTGATTCGAAGATTTATATTGAGAAAAGATATGAAACTTGAAAAGAAAGCAGGCATTTCTGCTTTATGTGAGTATTCTCTTTTGTCCGATAATGCTTATCTAACCTATGCGGTAACGAAGAAAGAACTGAAATCTAGTGGAGTGACAGAAGAAAAACAAGTAAGTGAATTGGAAGAAATTGGCTGTGCTGTTTTGGAACTGGGATATTTCATTGATTTTTCAGGAAAAGGATTGCAGGATCCTTTGAGCGTAGTATTGTCACTTACAGGAGAAGAGCAAGAAGAGGAACGGATAGATATTTCTATTAATGAGATGTTGGAGGAATATGTATGGTCAAAGGATTAGATACATTTCAGAAGTACTTTGCAGATTATGAAGAACAGTATGTTTTAATAGGTGGTGCAGCCTGTGATATTCTGTTTGAAAGCAACGAAGTAAATTTCAGGGCTACAAGAGATCTGGACATGGTTTTGATTGTTGAAGCATTAACTCCGGAGTTTGGAGAAAAATTTTGGAGGTTTATCGTTGATGGAAAATATAGAAACAAAGCGACAAACGGTAGCAACCCTCAATTTTATAGATTTAATAAGCCAGAAGACGATAACTTTCCGAAAATGATCGAATTGTTTTGTAGAAGTGATTTTAAACTAAAAGATGCGAAAGGAATTACTCCAATTTATATTGATGATGAAGTTTCCAGTTTGTCAGCAATTCTTTTAAATGATGATTACTATAAGGCACTTCTCGATGGAAAAGAAGTGAGAAAAGGACTTTCTGTTTTAAGACCAGAATATATCATTCTTTTTAAAGCAAAAGCGTATCTTGATTTGCAAAAACGAAAAGATTTAGGTGAGAAAGTGGATTCCAGTGACATAAAGAAGCATAAAAAAGATGTTTTGCGTATTGCTTCGGAGCTTATGCTTGAAAAAGTAGAAGAATTGCCGACAGCAGTAGATGCCGATATACATAGCTTTATTGATTTGTTGGAGCAGGAACCATTTGATCAAAATTCATTGAAAAGATATGGACTGAAAAATGAGGATATTGTGGAGTTGTTAAAGCAAGTATTCGGATAAAAATGTGATGTGTTATACAGTTGATTTATCAGTTAGGAATTCCAATGTCAAATGCAGTAGGAATGTTGCTACGGCAGATTGTTTTGCAAAAGGGAATTCCATTTGAAATGAAATTACCAAGAACGGCACCGTTGACCTATGGTTCTCTTACGAAAGAACAATTTGATAAAGAAATTGAAAAAGGTATGTCTGATGTAAAAGCTGGCAGAGTTTACTCAGCAGATGCCATTGAAGCTGAAATGAAAAGAGATTTTGGCATATGATTTTTTATGTGGCATATTCCGCTGAAGCAAGACAGGATTTGAGGGACATTTATGAATATATTGCGTATGAATTGTTGGTACCTGAAACAGCTGCCGGACAATGGTTGCATTGTTCGGAACGATAGGAAATAGCAATACAAGTTGTAGGCAGGTGGCTACCCAGGAGCAGATGGACCGATTTTGAAAAACTCTGTATCAATTTTCTTTACAGATAAACTTTGTTCATAGATTTATGGTATAATCAGTTTAAGCGCTTGAATAAAGGAGATGGTTATACCATGAATCTGTTTTGCGAAGAGATCCATAAACTGGAGGCGGAATTTAAACAATGCCGGAAGCTGCTGAAAAAAGTTGTCGAAGAAATCGTCGAGAGAAAAAATGGAGATCGGATGCAGCGGAATATGCCGTATTTTGTCAGGCTTGTCGTTGATTATTTCTATGACCGTATGAGAAAGACGAAAAACCTTCAATACGGTGACAGAACACAAAACCACGGGCAATACAAAAACCCATATACAAAGATTTGAACTAATCAGGCCAGGACAGTTTTATTTTGATGCCTGCTACAACCCGTTCAAGACCGCATTCCTGAAAAATGCTGAGAAGAAGGGCTGCGAAATCCTGAATGGTCTTGGTATGTCCAATTCCAGAGGGCTGCTCAGATCGAATTATGGACCGGACAGAAGGCTCCACTGGATGTGATGCGAGAAGAATTAAAGGAGATTATCCGGGAAGAAAATGAGAAGGTGCAGACGGAATAATTCTGTAATTCCGTCACTTCATGAGAGATAAATGTTATAGTGAATTTATAGTGAATAGAGAAACGCGATAGCGTAGTAAGCAATAATTTCAGATGATCCAGGTTTGATCAGAGAGGAGAAGAATATGAACAACTATTGTATGATCCAGAACTCCAAAACGTTTGCATTTTCCGCAGAGAATCCAACCGGTGTACGCGCAGGTGGTTCCCAGGGCGGTGACTGCACCAAGCTTCGTCCGACCGTGACAATTCCTGCAGGGGAAACCGTAACTCTGGTAGATGCTGCAGGACCGGGTGTGATCCAGCATATGTGGTTTACCGGATATGTCGGGCACCATTTTATCATCCGTATGTATTGGGATGATCAGGAATATCCGTCTGTGGAAGCTCCGCTCTCTGCATTCTTCGGATGTGCCTATGATGAAAATTTCGTGGACCGGGATGGCAAATATCCGGTGTTGAATTCTGCCATGATGCTGGTAGCTCCTGGTCGCGGCTATAACAGCTATTTTGAGATGCCGTTCCATAAGAGGGCTCGGATCACGATGGAAAACCGTGGTGACAAGGATGAAGAGCTCTTTTATATTATCACCGGAGCTTATCAGGAGATTCCGGCGGAGGCTGGTTATTTCCATGCCACCTATCGCCAAGAGCACCCGGTTCAGAAGGGTCGTACCTACACAATCGTTGACGGAATCGAAGGCAGGGGACAATTTGTCGGTGTGACTCTGGCAACTGGTATGAATGGCAACAATAGCTGTTGGGTAGAAGGCGAAGCCCGCATGTATCTGGACGATGATCCGTATCCGTCTATCCACTATACCGGAACTGAAGACTACTTCGGCGGTTCCTATGGATTTGGAAATGACATCATCATCAAGAACTATCAGACCTTCAGCGGCTTATATACCGGCATGTATGCAATCTATGGAGACAACCGGGAATTCTATAACGGACAGCAGAGATTCCTGCTGTATCATTTCCATATTGCAGACCCGATCCGTTTTGAGAATAAGTTTCGTATGACACTCGACAACATGGGCTGGACCGGACCGCGTTACGATGATTACACCAGTGTTGCTTATTGGTATCAGACCCTGCCGTCCGCACCGCTGATGCCACTGCCGACAGATGCAGAGATGTGTATGAGATAATAGAACCAGATTGGAGATGTCAGATAGATTGGTTTTAACCTTGCGACACGTCGCATCGGTTATATCGGACTGACATCAGAGATTTGCCGGAAAGGATAGAGGTATTATGTTGCTGGAAGAGAAGTTTTTGGAATTTCATCGTTATGCCAGCAGCCACAATCTGCCGCTGGAAGCTATCAGTGTCGGAGATGAGAACAAGGTACTCTGTGAGATGCACTACGCAGCAAATGCACCGAGAAATATTTATTCACATACCAAGAGTTTTACGGTAACAGCAGTTGGACTCGCAATGGAAGAGGGAAAACTAAGCCTGGAAGATCATGTGGCGGAAGTGTTTAAAGATAAACTTCCTTCAAATCCGGATCCAAATCTGGAGAAGATTCAGTTGAAACATCTGCTCTGCATGTCCAGTGGCTTTGGTAAGGCACTTCTGATGAATGCGGACAGACGTCCGGGCATCGGCGCACCGGATTATGAGAAATATATGATGGCACAGCCGGTTCCTGTGGAGCCAGGCAGTGCATTCTGCTATTCCTCTGCCGACAGTATTCTGGCTGCTCATATGGTAGAACGGGCCGTTGGTAAGCGGATGGGAGAGTATCTGTATGAGAAGGTATTCCAGCCCCTTGATATGGGATGGCCGCTCTGGGAGCATGATCCACAGGGACATCCGAATGGCGGCGGAGGTATGTATCTGACTTGTACCGAGATGATGAAACTGGGACAGCTCTATCTGGCTGAGGGTAACTGGAAGGGCGAGCAGATTGTCAGCAGGGACTGGGTGCAGGAGGTGTCCACCCCGAAATTTACCTTCGAGCCATCTGCAGATCTCTGGCATGTAGGATATGGCTATCAGTTCTGGATCAGTCCATATCCAGGATCCTATCGTGCTGATGGCGCATTCGGACAGATTACAACGATTCTCCCAGAGAAGGGATTGGTTGTTTCCATCCAATGTCCGGAGCGAGGTAATTTCGATCAGGTGAAACGTGCGCTGCATGAACATTTTCTGATGGAATTGTAAGAATAGACTTGCAACAATATGCTATAATTTGCCCAGAAACCGTACTTTTGGCTGAAAAGGCTTAAAATCAAGGCTTTTAGGGAATGTGGATGGGATTTGTACCCCTATTGTACTCCTATTTTGTAAAACAGTAGGATTATCAACTGGACTTCCCTCGATAAAAAAGAATATGATTTGTGGTGAAAGAAGTTCCTTCGGGGACTTCTTTTCACTTACATAAAAATGTCGGTTTGAATGTCGGTTAAGTGTCGGTTTGTTTATGATATTTGACTGCAATACATATTATGTGGTTGTACTTTTAATAATAATCGTATACCTTACCTAAACATGCATAAAAACCAAGCTGATCACAATAAAATAACATAAATGATTAAAAAGTAACAAGAAATATGTTATCATATATAAAAACATGTTACAAGGAGACGTCATATGCAAAAGCAATTAGAGCAGTATTTCGGCTGCAAAGTAAAAATAGCAGAATACAAGAATAAATTACAATTGCCGATTTTTATGACTATGCGTGACATTTTGATGGTTGAAATATATGGTGTTAACTTTGCAATAATTGATGTAGTGAAGGAAACGGAGCTAAGTGTTGCTGCAATGAAAAAGCAGAAAGCAAAGTATGAGGAAGCATTGCAGTGCCCGGTAGCATATGAAGTAGCGTTAAACAGCGTATCCATGAGAAATGCTCTGGTAAAAAGCGGAGTTCCGTTTGTGGATCTGCCGGGAAATGTATTTTTACCATTTATGGGAATTATATTGCAGGATGTGTATCGCAAGCAGCTTGTCAAGGCAGATAAGATGATGCCTGCAACACAGATGGTGTTTCTTGAATTGTTATATATGGATGATGAGGAATCTGTGTTAAAAAGTGAAGTTGCGAACAAGTTGAATCTTACCAAGACGTCCATTACAAGAGCAACAGCCCAATTAGAGGGAATGGGACTCATCCGCCAGATGAAATCCAGAACAGAGATTGCTATTAAGAGAAATTACTCACGCAAAGAGTATTATGAAAATGCAAAAGCATATTTGATTAATCCGGTCCAGAAAGAGATTACAATTATGCGATGTGAAGCAACCTTTGAATCATTTAGCGCAGGAGAAACCGCTCTTAGTCAGGAGTCAGAATTGAATCCGCCTAGAATTGAGGAACGGGCAATCTACAAGGGCGAGGAAGTTGTTGACCAGTTGGAAATTGTGGATGTCAGATTGGAAGACATAGACGACTGCTTGAAGGTACAATTATGGAAATACAATCCTTCTTATTTTGCAAGAGAAGGATGTGTTGATCCTGTTTCGCTTGCATGTACATTCAAAGGTAACGAAGACGAAAGAATAGAAATGAGTGTTGAGAAACTGCTGGAGGAATTATAAATGGTACCAGGGCTAGACTCTTTTAGAGAAAAATTTAAAAATTATACGGATTATTACACTATTATCGGCGGAACTGCCTGCGATATTCTACTCTCAGAGGCAGACTTGTCGTTTCGAGCGACAAAAGATATTGATATGATTCTGATTATGGAGGACAACTTCCCAGAATTTGCGAGCATATTCTGGGAATACATAAAAGAAGGCGGCTATAAGTGCGGATGGAAGAATGAACAGAATATGCACTTTTACCGCTTCACAGAAGGCAAATTCGGTTATCCTACTATGATTGAGTTGTTTTCAAGAAAGCCGGGATATCTTCTTGAAATTGAAGAGGGAATTATACCGATTCATATTGATGATGATACTTCCAGTTTATCAGCGATTCTTCTGAACGATGACTATTATAAATTTATGATGTCCGGACGTAGAGTGGTTGATGGTATTGGTGTTTTGGGAGCAGAGCATCTGATTCCATTCAAAATGTATGCGTGGATTAATCTTTTAGAACGAAAGAGAGCCGGTGAGCATGTCAATGAAAAGGATTTAAAGAAGCATAAGTACGATGTATTCCGCTTGCTGCAGATTGTCACAGCTGGAACAAAAGTTGAATCAGAAGGGCTGGTGACAGAGAGTATACATAGATATATCGAGCAAATCAGTGTACTAGATGAATTGGAAGTAAGACTTTTGCAGATGGGAATGCCTTTTGATAGAGATAGGGGTGTGGAGTTGCTGAAGGAGATTTATTTGTAAGCAAAACTGTTTTACATCCAACCTGTTCTGCTAATTTTCGGATAAGTGAGATCCTTTTGCATATGGAATAATTATAGTGAAACTAAAAATAAAAACGGAAAATCCGTAGATAAATTCAGAATGTGGTAGTATATCGTGCGAAAAACCAAAATAAAAACGGAAAATCTGTTTAAGGTTTTGCAGCATGAATGAGACAGGCCCAGGTGAGTTATGCATATTGATCGCTGATGCCGTAAAAAAATACGGAATAAGTTGAAATTTTCTACAGATCTTCTACCGGAACCAGATATCCGGTGTTCAGATATTTACAACAACTCATAATACAGATTTGATGAGCAATGATCTTTTCAGACCGGACAGCTAAGGCGTTATTTTTGTGGAAAAAACGATTATATAAGATTATAATATAATTAGGGTTTGCTCGGTTATATAATTAAGGAGGGATTCAAGTGTTTTTTTCAGAATATTATGGAATTGATTCTTCTGTAGTGGAGCATTATGGTGCTGTTGATATATCTTTTGTTTGTGACATTCCATTGTTCATTGATCCAATGTTGATATTCAATAGCGAAAAAGAGGAATATAAAAAGCTACATGAAGAAATAATAAGGTATTTTCATTTCTTATATCAAAAAGCATGTGACGGCTTATCAAATAAAGAGTTGAAAGCGTGGTTTGAATTCAATGAGGTTCCTAATAATTGGTTAGGGTATTCTATGTCAGGAAATAAGGGAGCTGCATTGGGAAAACAATATGCAAGATTTTTGTATAAAAACATAAGGTTTGCAACAAATACAAATAATATTACTAAATCGAATCATATTGAAAAGATTATGCTCTTGTATGAAGGAAGTGGTAAGGATAAAATTAGTGATTTGACAGTAAACTTAATAAAGGGCTTTTTATGCAGTTACACAGAAGAATTTGCAAGAAAATATCTTGATAAAAAGTACATAAAAAAGTTTCATGTTGAAAAAGCATACTTTAATTATGAAACAGAAAGCTTTGTGAGTAAAGAGTACGAACTACCATATATAACTAGTGAAAAAGGTAAGAAGGAATATGTATTATTAACTCCTAAAGATATCTTGAGAGAGGATGAACCAGCGATTAATCGAAAAGATTTTCTTGACAGTTATGATGATGTAAGAAGCATGATAGATAATGATTCATTAAGAGCATACGTTAATAATTATATTGCCAAAGCAATTCTTGAATATGAAGATAATCAAAAAAGAAATAAGAGAAGTGTCAACGAGCGTAGTGTTAAAAAAATAGAGAAAGATGCATTTAAGGAATTGGCAAAAGAATATCCTGAATTATATGACTATTATATAAAGTATGTAGAGAATAATCCAGAACAAGTAAGCAAACTTGCACATGAGGAATGTACAGAAGAATTGGAAAAATTCTACAGTAACTCAAAGATACTTATAGCAAAAGTAATTGATGAAGGTTATGTTATTCAAGAAGATATCGAAGCAAGAGAAGAAGCAAAAAATAGATTGAAATTTTTTAAGCACATTATAGAAGAATGTGATGGATATTTAGCTTTATATTACAATGGAAAACAGATTGCAAAAGAAAAAGATCTTCAAAGATTATTTAGGTTTGTATGGTATGGAACTTCGTATAAGGTAGATGCAGAACCTAATAATGGAAGAGGGCAGGCTGATTTTATTGTATCAAAGGGAATGAATAATCAAAATATTATTGAGTTTAAATTGGCTAGCAATAGTAGTTTAGGACATGTATTTACGCAAATAAAAATATATGAGGCGGCTAATTGTACGGATGGAAGTTTGGTTGTTATCTTTTATTTTACAGAAGAAGAAAAAAGATTTGCAGAAAAAGTCATTGAAGATTCAGGGTATAAATTGGCTATTGATGAATCGATTTTTTTGATAGATTGTAGAAAAGATAATAAGAAATCTGCGTCAATTGCTTGAAATATTCTATAAGTAAGAAAAATATTTTTACTACTAAGTAATAATAACAACTTGCTAAATCTTGCCTTGAATTGCTAACTTCCCACATTTCAGAGCAAAATCATGATTACTACGAGGTTTCCGAATGTCTTCTAAAGATGAGGCAATCTAGTGAAAAAAGGAGGAACACATAATGACTCAATATAGTGAAAAATCTTATAAAATGGCGTCAGATAATACCAAGTATAATGCTGCCGGAAAAGCAGTAATATTAGAAAATGATGAGTGGCGTGATGAGAAAGAATGGGATGAAGTATTTGGGCTGATGCAGAATGAACAGAAAAACCCTTAGTAGTAAGAATTTCCCTTTTACTACCAATTTTACTACTAACAGGTAGTAACAACTTGCAGGGTTCTGCTCTGATTTGCCACAATCTGTAATTTCAGAGTAAACTACACGAAACCCGGAAACCCTTGTAAAACAGGGCATTCTAGGGCAAAACAAGGAAAAATAAAACTATGATAAAAGTACTATTCATCTGCCACGGCAACATCTGCCGCAGCACAATGGCGCAGAGTGTCTTTGCCCATCTGGCGGCGGAAGCGAACCTGGCAGATTATTTTGAAATTGATTCCGCGGCGACAAGCCGCGAAGAAATCGGAAATACACCACATTACGGAACGGTAAGGAAACTCAGGGAAGAGAACGTTCCACTCATCCCGCACAGGGCGCGTCAGATGACGAGAAACGATTATTTATACTATGATTATCTGATCGGCATGGATACTGCGAACATCCGTAACATGATAAAAATCGCCGGAGGCGAGGACAGTCAGGGAAAAATCTACAAAATGCTGTCCTTTGCGGGATATGAACACACGCACAGGCTGTCGGAGGCAGGAGATGTCGCTGATCCGTGGTATACCGGAGATTTTGAGGCAACCTATCGGGATGTGAAAAATGGCTGTGAAGGTTTGCTGGCATATATAAAGGAAAACCACGAGTTTACATTGTAATTTTTGCAGTTGAAAGTATAAGTAACCGGTGTTAGAGAAGAGAGGAGTATCATGGAAACAAGAATTGCATTAATTGGAATTATTGTGGAGAATCCAGAATCAATCGAGGCGTTGAATCATCTTTTGCATGAATATGGAAAGTATATTATTGGTCGAATGGGAATCCCATACAGAGAGCGTGAAGTAAACATTATCAGCGTGGCAATTGATGCGCCGCAGGATGTGATCAATGCTCTGTCAGGAAAAATCGGACGTTTGGATGGGATTGGAGCCAAAACCGTTTACTCAAATATCAAAGGAAAGAATGAGAAATAAAATCAGATGTGTCAGCATACCTTAAGGGGCAAATAGGAAAAGTAAAAGGAATTTCTATGCAGTATAAACCAAAGAAAGAAAAAAAATCATTTTAGTCATTTTAGCCGTTTTAATAATATTGTTTGGCAGTTCAGCAATTTATCTCGGCAATTATTATCACAGCGTCGATGTGGAAAAATATATGACCAGTTCATCGGAAGTCACGATCAAAAAATTTGATAAAGGCTGGTTTTTTGACGGAGCGGGAGAGGAGAAAGCCCTGATTTTTTATCCGGGAGCAAAGGTTGCGACCGAGGCATATGCGCCGCTTATGTATCAGCTTGCAGAAAGTGGAATCGACTGTTTTCTGGTCGACATGCTATTTCATATGGCGTTTTTCGGGATGAATCGTGCGGAGGAGATCATGCAGGAATACAATTATGAAGCGTGGTATCTTGGCGGACACTCTTTGGGAGGCGCGATGGCAGCTAATTTTGCGGCAGACTATGTGGAAGACCATACAGATGGAATCCGTGGACTACTCTTATTGGCAGCGTATCCGACAAAAGATTTATCGACTTCTGATATGTCCGTTGTCACAATTTATGGAAGCGAAGATGGCGTGCTGAATATGGATAAAATTGTGGCAGGCCGGGAACTTATGCCGCAGGATTATAAGGAAGTCTGCATTGAGGGCGGAAACCCTGCACAGTTTGGAAGTTATGGAGCGCAGAAAGGTGATGGAACGGCTGCGATTCCTGCTGAGGAACAGTGGGCGAGGACGGTGGAGGTGTTTATTGAATAAGGACAAGTATATTAATAATTTAAGATATGTTAGTAATGATTTTTTATAGGATATAGTAGGAAGCAATGGCGTGTGAAAAACTTGATTTTTTGCATGCCATTTTTTATGAAGAAATCCTTTTCACAGCTTCTTTTAGCTTATCGGAAATATGTTTGTAAATAAAGTACAAAATCAATTATTAAAGCATTTACGATAGTTGTATGAATAGGGAATTACTGACAAATTAATACTTTTGAATTATATAAAAGCAAAAATTCATTAAATAGTATATGGTGATGCTAGAGAAAGATAGTTTAAATAATATAAATTATGGGGTGCTATTTGGAAGCTCTAGGAAAGTGAGGCTATGACAATGTGTGAATTGTTAAAAAAAATATATGATGAAGTTCTTGTATATGAAAAAGATATTGTAAATAGAAATAAAAATGTTGATAAAACTGTGAAGGAGTGGTTAAAACCTTATCAAAAAATATTATCTGACCATGATTATAATGAGTTTAGCGAAATGATATTTTCAGTTGTTTCAATGGCTGAGCAGACAGGCTTTGAAAATGGAGTAAGGTTTGCTGTTAAAATGTTGTACTCGCTATTAAATGATTAGAGTAAGTCAATCATTTTTAAAATTCTGGTTTTCTTATCGGTATCACAATACTTTATTTTATCAATAATCTTGTCGTCTAATGTTTTTTCCCTATTCTTGTTGATTTCAAAGGTGTATTCATCACTAATAAAGTAGTCCACACTGCAGGAAAGGATATTGGCAATTTTAATAAGAGCAGTTAATGAAGGATTTGCACGACCGCATTCAATGTTGCTGATATGGGATGGATTAACATCTAAGGCATTGGCAATATACTCCTGTGTAATACCTAATTCTTGACGACGTTGCTTTATTTTTAATCCGATAACCTTAAAATCTAGATCAGCCATAGTGATATCCCCTTTTATTAGTATGACATAATTTTAAGGGACTATTCCTGTTGGCATAATGATTTAATACAAAATAACATTAGCCATAACTAATGTTATGGAGATATAATGTCGATATAAAAATAAAGTTAAGGATAATTTTTTATATGAAACTCATGGAGGAGAAAAAATATGCAGGTTTTGGCTCACAATTTAGCAGCACAATTTACCAGTCGGCAGTTAACTATGACAACTGATAAAAAGACGAAATCATCCGAAAAATTAGCATCTGGATATAAAATTAATAGAAGTGCAGACGATGCTGCGGGTTTACAAATCTCCGAAAAAATGAGAAGTCAGATCAGAGGATTGAATCAGGCTTCTGAAAATATACAGGATGGTATTTCTTTGTGTCAGGTTGCGGATGGAGCGTTGAATGAATCACATGCTGTATTACAGAGAATGAGAGAGTTGTCTGTACAGGCAGCTAATGATACTAATTCGGATGAGGACAGAAACGCTATTCAGCAGGAAATAGATCAGTTGACAAAAGAAGTAGATAGAATTGCAAATGATACAAGTTTTAATGAGGAGATTTATCCGCTGAAAGGAACTGGCTTATCTGGAAATGATTTATCAGGAAAAATAGGATTGTCACTTGCAAATTTATCACTGAGAGTAAATAATTTAAAACCATATACCTATACTACGTCAAAAGGGCAGGAATTTATAGACCTAAAGTTTAAATTACTTCCTTCAACAAGCAAATTGCAAATTTGCACATTAAATGGAACTGTTATATATGAAGAATATGCGACAGATGGTCTAGATAAAGTAAAAAATAATTATGAAATAGGTGATCATAGATATTATTCGTCTCTAAGTGCTCCTAATTCATATTTTACTTCTGGTGGTGCAACTTTTGGATTCTGGAATCAGACCAGTGTAACTAATGCAGAAGTAAACGAATGGTTGAATCATACAATTTTTACATATTGGATCGAAAATGATAATTCAATGGTTCATGCAACCACACAAAGAGATAATAACTCTAACACATCAAACAATAATTTTAAGCAGATATGGATTCAAATGGGCGCGCAAAAGGATCAGGGTATGTTTCTTAATCTGGTAAATGCAACAGCAAAAGGAGTTGGTATCACAGACCCTGCACTAGATGTTACAAACTATGCAAATGCAAGTACATCAATTTCCAGATTGGATGATGCAATTAGCAAGGTAAGTTCCTACAGAAGTTCCTTTGGAGCACAACAAAATCGATTAGAACATGGAAAATTGGTTGATGATAACACCGCTGAAAATACACAAAATGCGGAATTAAGAATAAGAGATGTTGATATGGCAAATGAGATGGTGGAATACTCTAAAAATAATATTTTGGAACAAGTAGGACAAGCTATGTTGGCACAGGCAAATCAGAATACACAAAACATATTATCTTTGTTAAATTAAAAAAGTAAAGTGTGATGGAAGATATCTTTGTAAATGGAGATATCTTCCTTTTATGTAATAGGGAGAAAACACTACAAGCCGAGCCAGCTCGAATACGCTGCGCTTCTTCTTGCTGTGGGCTGTCGCCCAATAAGTCTAATAACAAGCCATGCCCATTCGGAATTCGCTACGCTACTTCCTCATGGACGGCTGGCGCCGTATACTAAAAAAGAAGACGTTACATCTTAGTGAACAAGTTCCAACGATGTATCGCCTTCTTTTTTATTGCATGGCTTGTAGCTTATCCAAAGTATCGATCCAATAATCCTTTTAATGCTTTGCCGTGACGAGCTTCATCTCTGGCCATCTCATGAACGGTATCATGGATTGCATCAAGGTTATTTTTCTTAGCGCATTTTGCAAGATCAAATTTACCTGCAGTAGCACCGAACTCACAGTCAACTCTCCATTTCAGGTTATCTTTTGTAGTAGCTTTCATGTTTGGCTCTAAGTCCTCACCTAACATCTCAGCAAATTTTGCTGCATGTTCTGCCTCTTCGTAAGCAGCTTTCTCCCAGTAAAGACCAACTTCCGGATATCCCTCGCGGTGAGCGATACGAGCCATGCAAAGGTACATACCAACTTCAGAGCATTCTCCTTCGAAGTTTGCTTTTAACTGATCGAAGATGTATTTCTTGTCTTCATCGCTGATTTCTGGATTGTTTTTTACTGTTTTTGCGTAAACGCCATATTCATGTTCTGCAGCAAGTGTAAGATCTCCTTCTACTTTTTTGAACTTATCAGCGCCTACATGACAGACTGGACACTCTGCTGGTGCAGCATCTCCTTCATAAACATATCCACATACTGTACAAACCCATTTTGTCATAATTTTGTTCTCCTTTTCTTATTTAAATTTTATTTAGTTTCTAATAATAGTAACTATTACTGATTTTAATTTAAAAAATATATTTTGTCAATACTTTTTCTTATATTTTTTATAGAAAGCTGTACAGTTCGCAGAACAACTGGAACTGTACCGTTAACTGTTCTTTTTACAGTCTGCGCATTTCCCATAAAAATATGTAATATGACCTTCAATTTCACCGTCAAATCCCTGATTTGCAAGGACATTGATATGATCAAGACCATCTACGGAAAGGTCTAAAACGCTGCCACAATGTTTGCAGATAAAATGATAATGTGGAGCCGGATTCCCGTCAAAGCGGTCAGGTCCGATACCGGTCGATAATTTCTGAATCTCACCGATGTCAGAAAGTAATGACAGATTACGGTATACAGTGCCGAGACTGATATTCGGAAACTCTTCTTTGATGCCGAGATAAACAGTTTCAGCAGTAGGGTGGTCATATCTGCCGGCAAGGAAGGTCTTGATTGCTTCACGTTGTCTACTATATTTTAGCATGATAATCACCCTTTCTTTTTAATAATAGTAATTGTTACTGATATTATAATAGCAGAGAACCATACTTCTGTCAAGAATAAAGAAGATAAATTTAAACATTTCTGTGATTACTCAGCCACGCTTCATAATGTAAGTTTTTTGAAAAATCACGCATATCATAACCGACCAATGAATATATATAGTAGCAACAAAATAAATGCCGGGAGCATCCGATGGCAGGAATCAAACGTTTTATTACATATATATATGCATACGAAAACGGAACAAAAGGAATCAACGCGGGATTTGCAAAAGTGGAGATCAGGGGAAATGAATGCAGGATTGAAGTGCATCTGCGTGGAACACCAATTCGGATGGGAATGGATCAGGTATACCTTTTTAAAGTAGAGGGAGGGCAGATGCTTGCGTTCCCGATGGGAGAGATGAGAATGATAAAAGGAAGCGGAGATTATGGAACAATTATAAAAGCAGATCAGATTGGAGGATCAGAATACTCGTTTGCCGAGATGGATGGAATGGTTTTTGCAGGAGAGGAAGGCGCGATTGCCATGACACGCTGGACGGAAGGAGAGCCATTTACAGTAAAAACAGAAAATATCAGGTTGTGGGAACCGCAAAGATTTGACGTGGGTGGAACAGAAAACCAGAAAGAAAATGAGAAAAACGAGAATATCGCGGAAAGAGCGACCGCTGAAAGAGTGAACGCGGAAAAAGTGACCGCGAAAAAAACGGAAAATCCTGCAGATAAAAACGGAGAAAATGCTGCAGAGGAGCTTCATGCAACGGAAATGCCAATGCGCAATATTTTTCCGAAGTTTGTCTGGGTGGACACGTGGGAGCGGTTCAAAAACACGTATCCCTATTTTACATTGCCGGAGGATAAAAATGTGGAGTGTGTGCGCATTGAACTGAAAGACCTGCGTGAACTGCCGCGGAAATACTGGTATCTTGGAAATAACAGCTTTTTGCTGCACGGATTTTTCAATTACCGCTATCTGGTGCTGGGAAAGCTCGAAGAGGACAAATGGTTTATCGGTGTCCCGGGGATTTATCAGCAGCAGGAGCGCGTGATGGCAGCAATCTTTGGTTTCCCGGAGTTTATGACGACCGATCACATCAACCAGTTTGGCTATTGGTATCACACGTTAGATGAATAATACAGGACAATAATTGAGAGGAAACTGTCCGTTTATGAATGGATTTCATCGGGATTTAAGATAGCGTAGCGGATGTGATCTTCCCATTTTCCCTGAATGAGAATACTGTTGCGCTCAATTCCTTCCTCGAAAAAACCTGTGGCATGCAGCAGGTTTCTGGAAGGCGTATTTTCAGGCATGCAGCGGGCAAAGATTTTGTGGAGTCCGAGACCATAAAAGCCGACAGACAGTGCCATAGACAGAGCTTCTCGGGCATATCCATGATGCTGATAAGACGCATCGAATTTATAGCCGACCTCACTCGTGAAATAAGGCATTTTTATAATATTGTGCAGACAGACCGTACCGATGATGGTAGATGGATCTTCTTTCAAAAAAACATAAAAGCGCACACTGGAAAGCTTGAGTGCAAGTTTTAACTCACACCTGGCGAGCGTCTGCTGGAAATCGAGTGTGTAATAATTTTCAGGAGCGGTCGGTTCATATTTTTCAAAGCAGGAACGGTTACGATATAAAAAATCATGGATTTCCCGCAGATAATCCGTGGAGGGTAGCCGTAAAATTAATCGCTCTGTTTCGTAGGAAAAAGAAAGCCCGGTGGGCAGTTGTGTGTGATTCTGCATAAAAACCTCGAATGGAAAAATTCTTATATAACATTATATACGACACCACAAAAAAAGCAAAAATATTTCTATGGTAGTGATGCGATAAATAGTGTATCATTGTATACAGAGTACCAGAACAGGAAAACAGAAAAATGAAAATGACGCAGGACGAAAAATATATGAAGGCAGCCATCCGCGAGGCGAAAAAAGCATATGCCCTGGATGAGGTGCCGATCGGGTGCGTGATCGTGCAGGATGGCACGATTATTGCGAGAGGATATAACAGAAGAAACACCGAAGGAAATACGTTGGCACACGCGGAATTGACCGCAATCAAAAAAGCGAGCAAAAAGACCGGTGACTGGCGGTTAGAGGATTGTACGATGTATGTGACATTGGAGCCATGCCAGATGTGCGCCGGAGCGATCGTGCAGAGCCGCATGAAAAAAGTGGTCATTGCCACGATGAATCCGAAGGCAGGATGCGCAGGTTCGGTGCTGAATCTTTTACAGATGGCTGCATTTAACCATCAGGTGGAGATTGAAAAAGGCGTTTTGGAGGAAGAGTGCTCGATGATGTTGTCTGATTTTTTCCGGGAGTTAAGAGAAAAGAAAAAGAGGAAAAAACAGGAAACGGTGACAGATTCCCTGTGAACTCTTGACAATGAAGGTTATTATAAGCTATACTTAAATCTCCGAGCAGCCGGGGTGGCAGCGGTACCCTGAACCAGCAATCCGCTATAGCTGGGGTGATATCAAACTGAGGGTTATCTCTTTGCGGAGCAGCCCTTCATAAGTGGCGTTGACGTTTGGGTCTTACGCAACAGGAATTTACGAACCGGGTCAGGTCAGGAATGGAGCAGCCCTAAGTAAAAGCTCTTGTGTGCCGTGAGGGTGCCTGGACCGAGTTAACTGTGGAGGTAACGTCCGTGGACTGGACTCGAAGGGCGATGCTCGGATTTTAAATTTAAGAACAGAAACCGTAAAGAGCCGCAGCAGTGATACTACGACTCTTTTGTTATAAGAAAAATGCATAAGACAGAATGTTTTTCTGTTGGCAAAAACGTTCTGAAACTACAAAAAAGGAGAAAAGCGAATGTGGGATAAAGTGAGAAAAAGAATTGTTGATGCATGCGATGTGATGGATATGGTCATGGCGGCAGTTGTGGTCATTGGAATTGTGATAGCGGCGATCGGAATTTTTCCACAGATTGGAGAACTGTGGCGTCACAGAGAGGAGACGGTTGCGTTTTTAGAATTTCTGGATGCAGTGCTCGGCGTTGTCATTGGTGTGGAATTCCTAAAAATGTTATGTAAACCAAATACTGCCAATATTATTGAAGCCCTGATTTTCGTGATCGCGCGTCATATGATCGTTCAGACAACGACAGCCGGAGAAGATCTGGTTTCCGTGATCAGTATCTGTATGCTTTTCCTTTTCCGCCGTTTTATGCTTGCAACAAAACCGGACAGGGAACATCATGTGCCGAATATTTTTAAGGCGATCAAGATCGCACAGTCGCCGGAATTTCAGGAAGCATTAAAAGAAACAGAAGAACATGAGACAATTTCTCAGGATGAAAAATAAAACTGCATTTATTTGAATACAAACATTGAATTTCCAAAAAACTGCTATATAATGTAAGCATGTCACGGCAAAAGTGCCGAAAATTGTGTTTATCCGGTACATAGACACGGTTTTAGAGAAAAAGAAAAGTGAGGAAAATAAAATGTTTGGATTTGGTCAGTTAATTGACATCTTGAAAAAGAACCCGAAAAAAATTGTTTTTACAGAAGGAAATGATCCTCGTATCTTAGAGGCAGCTTCCAGACTTCTTGCAAGCAACTTCTTACATCCAATTTTAGTTGGTAACCCGGATGAGATTGCAAAAGTAGCAGAGGAGAGCGGTTTCAATATCCGTGGAGCAGAGATCATCGATCCAATGAAGTACGACAGATTTAATGAGATGGTTGAGATGTTCTGTGAACTTCGTAAGAGCAAAGGTGTTACACCGGAGCAGGCAAGAGGAATTCTTTCCCAGGCAAACTACTTTGGTACAATGTTAGTAAAAATGGGAGTTGCTGATTCCCTTCTTGGTGGAGCAACATACTCTACAGCAGATACAGTACGTCCAGCATTACAGTTGATCAAAACAAAACCAGGTAACACGATCGTATCTTCCTGCTTCATCATGGTACGTCCGGCAGCTACGGGCGAGAACGAAGTACTTGCAATGGCTGACTGTGCAATCAACATTCATCCAACAGAGGACGAGTTAGTAGAGATCGCCGGTGAGACAGCAGAGTGTGCTAAGATTTTCGGTATCGATCCAAAGGTTGCATTCTTAAGCTACTCAACACTTGGTTCCGGTAAGGGCGAGGATGTTGACAAGATGCGCAACGCAGCAGCAAAAGCAAAAGAAAAATATCCAGAGCTTCCAATCGAAGGAGAAATCCAGTTCGATGCAGCAGTTTCTCCACGTGTTGCACGTACAAAATGCAAAGATTCTCAGGTTGCAGGACATGCAAACACATTTGTATTCCCTGACATCAATGCTGGTAACATTGGTTACAAGATTGCACAGCGTCTTGGTAACTTCGAAGCTTACGGACCAATCTTACTTGGCTTAAATGCACCAATCAACGATCTGTCCCGTGGATGTAACGCTTCTGAAGTATATTCTATGGCAATCATCACAGCAGCACTTGCTTAATTGCAATTGATCGGAACATAATAATAAGAAAGAACCGTATGCGAAGAGCGTTTGAAAGAATGTTTTCGTGTGTCGGTTCTTTTTTTGTTATGGCGACGACCGCTAATCGGAGCGAGATTCGCAGAGCATATCTTGTCTCTGTGATTGGAAACACTTGAATCGTGAAATGGTATTTTGAATTTATATATGATTCTCGCAGACTGGATCATATAATTAGAATATGTGGATGAAACTGGGAAAGTATCAGATAATATGTGGATAACTATGTGGATAATGTGAATAAGTCGGTGAATATAGATAAATAATATTAATTGTTATATAATTAAAAAGAAATACGAAAAGAATTATAAAATGGAAATATATCTTTTTCTTTGATTGTATAGTAGAATATGTGTGCAATTCACATAATAGGAAAAAAGATTTGCAGAAAATAACAAATGAATCAAACAGAGGAAAAAACAATGTTTAAAAATGCAGGACGTGTAAAACGCACAATAGAAGAATATTTTGTACTTACCGTGGCAACGCTTATTCTGGTTGTCGGCGTGTATGTATTCAAGTTCCCGAATAACTTTTCTTTCGGTGGAGTGACTGGTATTGCGGTCGTTTTGAGCGCCATTATGCCGACAACCCCTGGAAATATCACATTTATTATCAATATGGCACTGCTTGTGCTGGGATTTATTTTTCTTGGAAAAAGTTTTGGAATCAAGACTGTCTATGTCAGTGTGCTGATGTCAGTTGGGTTAAGTGCAGCGGAGAAATGGTTCCCAATGTCTGCGCCACTCACCTCACAGCCGGTGCTGGAACTGATCTATGCGATCGTGCTTCCAGCGGCGAGTTCAGCCATCTTATTTAATGTCGGAGCTTCCGGTGGTGGTACGGATATTATCGCCATGATCTTAAAGAAATACACGAAACTGAATATCGGAGGTGCGCTGTTTCTGGTAGACCTGTTTATTGTACTTGCATCCTGCCTTGTCTTCGATGCGCAGACAGGTCTGTTTTCCCTCTGCGGACTTCTGGCAAAATCACTGGTGGTCGACAATGTGATCGAGAGTATTAACATGTGCAAATACTTCACCATTATCTGCAATGATCCGGAACCAATCTGTGAGTTTATCACCCAGAAGTTAAACCGCAGTGCAACGGTATATCATGCCGAGGGTGCTTATCAGCATAACGACAAAGCAGTTATTCTCTCTGTTATGAAGCGAAGCCAGGCTGTGGAACTCCGTAACTTCATCCACGAAAATCAGCCGTCCGCTTTCATTGCGATCACCAACAGCAGTGAGATTATCGGAAAAGGTTTCCGCGGGTTGAATTAGAAAACCAGAATTGCGAAAAAGTCCGAAAGTTTGCGGACATAGGGAAATTATGCTAAAATAGACGGCATATAAGATGAATGAATTTGACGGAAATTTGTTCAAAAATAACAGGTTTTATCGAACACTAAAAGGAGAGATAAAACAGGAGAAAACAGGAGAAGGATTTCATGAAAATTTGGGAAGATGAGAAACAGGTGTACATCAGAGCGAGCATGGAGCGCAATACGCCGGAACAGAATGCAGCGCTCAAAGAGCGTTTAGAACAGATCGACTGGTCGATTTTAGAACATATCCAGAGAAAAGAGACTGTGAATGAGCGCGGTGTGTTCGCACCGTTAGAAGCAGTGGAAGTGCCGGAGATCGAGGCGCGCAGAGACGAGTTTAAAGCAGCAGGACTGGATGCAATCCGGGCAGGAAAAGTAGGAGCAGTGCTTTTAGCTGGCGGACAGGGAACAAGACTGGGGTTGGACAGACCGAAGGGAACATTAAATATCGGTGTGAACCGGGAACTTTATTTATTCGAGCAGCTTTTCCGTAATCTGATGGATGTGACGGATGAAGTCGGTGCTTACGTTCCAATGTACATTATGACAAGCAATATTAATCATAAAGATACCGTTACTTTTTTTGAGGAGCATCATTATTTTGGCTATCCAAAAGACTATGTAAAATTTTTCATTCAGGAGATGGTTCCGGCATGTGACCACGAGGGACGTGTCTATATGGAATCTGATACCGAGGTGGCAATGTCTCCAAACGGAAACGGTGGATGGTTTGGTTCCATGGTGAGCGCAGGATTATTAGATGACATCCACGCAAGAGGACTTGAATGGATCAATGTGTTTGCAGTGGACAACTGCTTACAGAGAATTGCGGATCCGCTATTTATCGGCGCAACAATCGTTTCTGGCTGTGAGAGTGGAGCGAAGGTAGTGCGCAAGGCGGCACCGGATGAAAAAGTTGGCGTGCTTTGTACTGAGGATGGAAAACCATCCATCGCAGAGTATTATGAGATGACGCAGGAGATGGCAACTGCAAGAAAAGAGAATGGAGATCTGCTTTACGGCTTTGGCGTGATCTTAAACTATCTTTTCTCTGAAAAAAAATTAGAGCAGATCGCAGACGCACGTATGCCGATTCATGTGGTGGAGAAGAAAATTCCTCATATTGATCTGGAAGGAAATATGGTGAAACCGGAGCAGCCAAACGGATACAAGTTTGAAACTTTAGTGCTGGATATGGTACATATGATGGATGACTGCATTCCATATGAAGTTGTGCGTGAAAGAGAATTTGCACCGATCAAAAACCTTCACGGCGTGGATTCCTTAGACACTGCGAGAGAGTTGCTGAAAGGCTGCGGTATTACATTATAATACCTTTGAAAAAAAGCGGCTGCTTTACAGAAAAAAGCAAAAAAGAACATGAAAAACCGCGTAAAATGGGCGTTTGCCGGGAATCCTGGCAGACGCCCATTTTGTGCAAAAGACCAAAGAAAATCTAAGAAATTTCGTAAAAACAACAGAAAAAGGAGAAAAATAACCAAAATATAACGAAAATACACTTTTCATATTGAACATATTGCACAATGAACACAGAAGGATTTTCAAGAAAAAAAGAAGTATTTTATATGTTTTTTTATAGGGACGGTTGCTATAATGCATCATGTAACAAGAAGTTACCAAATACATTAAGGGAGGTTTTCTTATATGAAAAAGAAAGTAGTTAGTGTAATTCTTGCAATGACAATGGTAGCATCCATGGCAATGGGATGCGGAAACAGCTCTGATACAACAACATCAGACAATTCAACAACAACCACAACAACAAATGATGCAGCAGCATCCACAGAGGCATCCGATGCAGCAGACGCAACAGCAGATGCAGCAAACGGAGACTTAGCTGATAAAAAAGTTGGTGTATGTATTTATCAGTTCGCTGATAACTTCATGACATTATTCCGTGGAGAACTTGAGAACTACTTAGTAGAACAGGGATTCTCAAAAGACAATATCACAATCGTAGATGGTGCTAACGACCAGGCTACACAGACAAACCAGATCCAGAACTTCATCACACAGGGTGTTGACGTTTTGATCATCAACCCAGTTAACTCTTCATCCGCAGAGACAATCACAGACATGGTTGTTGAAGCTGGTATCCCTCTTGTATACATCAACCGTGAGCCAGATGCTTCTGAGGAGCAGAGATGGGCAGATAACAACTGGGATGTAACATACGTTGGATGTGACGCTCGTCAGTCCGGTACATACCAGGGCGAAATGATCGCTGATCTTGGTCTTGACACAGTTGATATGAACGGAAACGGCAAGATCGACTACATCATGATCGAAGGTGACCCGGAGAACGTTGATGCCCAGTATCGTACAGAGTACTCCATCAAAGCTCTTGAAGATGCCGGATTAGAAGTAAACTGCTTAGACGATCAGGTTGGTATGTGGGATCAGGCTACAGCACAGCAGTTAGTAGCTAACTCCTTAAGCCAGAATGGTAATGATATCGAAGTTGTATTCTGTAACAACGATGCAATGGCACTTGGTGCTTTACAGGCAATCGAATCCGCAGGACGTACTGTAGGTGAAGATATCTACTTAGTAGGTGTTGATGCTTTATCAGAAGCTCTTGAAGATGTTCTTGCAGGAACAATGACAGGTACTGTATTTAACGATCACTTCTCACAGTCCCACAGTGCAGCAGACGCAGCTATCAACTACTTATCAGGTGCTGGAAACGAGCACTACATTGGTTGTGACTACGTGAAAGTTACAAAAGACAATGCCCAGGAAATCCTTGACATGGTTAAATAATCAATCATTGCTACATTGAAAAAGTAAAATGAAAAAAGCGGTGCGGGTGTTTGAATGGCACCCGCACTTGTCTTGAAAAAAGACTGACACAAGACGATCTTAATTGATTTGATAACGAAAAGAATTATGAAAATGTCATGTATTTGAAACAGCGGAAGTATTAATGGGTAAGGAATTCTGAATATTGACATTACACAGATTTTTGATCTGTATCAACATAAAATAAAACAGGTAATAGACCTGAATTTATAAAGGAGGAGCAAAATGGCTGAATATAAACTGGAGCTTAAGGGTGTTTGCAAATCTTTCCCTGGTGTAAAAGCGTTGGATAATGTACAGCTTTCATTAAGACCAGGAACAGTTCATGCACTGATGGGCGAAAACGGTGCAGGAAAATCCACTCTGATGAAATGCCTTTTCGGTATTTACAGAATGGATGCGGGGGAAGTCATTCTGGATGGCAAGAAGATTGAGATCAACAATCCGGATGAGGCAATGAAGTATGGTATTGCGATGGTACATCAGGAATTACAGCCGGTACCTGCAAGAAGCGTGGCAGAGAACCTTTATTTAGGACGTTTCCCGACCAAGGGATTCGGACCATTTAAGATGATCGACCACAAAACTATGTATGCAGAGACAGAGAGATGGTTAAAAGAGGTAAAAATGGATTTTGATCCAAAAGCACAGCTCGGAACTCTTTCAATTGGACAGATGCAGTCCGTAGAAATTGCAAAGGCAGTTTCACAGCAGGCAAAAGTCGTGATCTTCGACGAGCCGACATCTTCTCTTTCTGATAACGAAGTAGAAGCGCTGTTCCGTATCATGAATGATCTGAGGGACAAGGGCGTTGCAATGGTTTACATTTCCCACAAGATGGATGAGATCAAGCGTATCGCAGATGATATCACGATCATGAGGGATGGTACCTATGTAGGAACCTGGCCGGCAGCAGAACTTTCAACAGACCAGATCATTGCAAAGATGGTAGGCCGTGAACTTACCAATGTATATCCACCGAAGGAGAACAAACCGGGTGAAGTCATCATGGAAGTAAAAGACTTATGTTCTATCCATGAAAAATCATTCCAGCATGTAAGCTTTGAATTGAGAAAAGGTGAGATCCTTGGATTTGGTGGACTGGTAGGTGCACAGAGAACCGAGTTGATGGAAGGTATTTTCGGTATCCGCGGTATCGCATCCGGCGAGATTTATATGCACGGCAAGAAAACCAGGATCAAACATCCTATTGATGCAATGAATGCAGGTATCGGACTTATTACAGAGGATCGTCGTGGAAATGGTATCTTCGGATGTCTTTCCATCAAAGATAATGTAGGTGTCTCTGTATACAATAAATTCCTTAAAGCAGGATTTGTGTTAGACCACAAGAAAATCAATCAGGTTGTGGATGACAGCATTAAGAAGTTAAGCATTAAGACACCAAGTATGAAGGAACACATCGCAAACCTTTCCGGTGGTAACCAGCAGAAGGTTATCGTAGCAAGATGGCTTGCAAATGATCCTGACGTACTGATCATGGATGAGCCGACCCGTGGTATCGACGTCGGTGCAAAACATGAGATTTATGAGATCATGAGTGATCTGGCAAAACAGGGAAAAGCAATCATTATGATCTCATCAGAAATGTCAGAACTTCTTGGTATGGCAGACAGAATCTGCGTTATGTGTAACGGTAAACTTACCGGCGAGATCGATCAGCCGGAAGAGATGACTCAGGCAAGAGTCATGGGCTTCGCGACCAAATTCTGATAGAGGAGGACAATAGAATGGAAAAGACAAAACAGCAGAAAGCAAAAGATTTTATTATCAACAATGGCGTTATCATTGTAATGTTTATTCTGGTTATCTACACCGGATTGACATCTGATAACTTCCTTACACGAAACAACTTAATGAACATTTTGATGAACATGAGTTCACGACTTGTCATCGCCCTTGGTATTGCAGGATGTGTAATCACCGCAGGATGTGACCTTTCCGCAGGACGTATGATCGGTTTCGCAGCATGTATTGCCGGTACATTATTACAGCGTATTGATTATTCCGGAAAGTTCTTCCCGGATATGCAGCCAATGAATGTATTCCTGGCATTGATCGTTGTCATGGCAATCTGTGCAGCATTTGGTAGTATCACAGGTTTCTTCATCGCTTACCTAAGCGTACCTCCATTCATCGCTACGCTCGCAATGATGGAAATTGTTTATGGTATTTCACTGATCTACACAGGAGCTACACCACTTGGTGGTTATGTAAAATCCTACACAGATATCGCAAACGGCAAATTCCTTGGAATCAGCTGGCTGATCTGGATCGCAATTTTAGTAGCAGTTATCACATGGTTCATTTTCAATATGACACGTCATGGAAAATATATGTATGCGATCGGTGGTAACCCACAGGCAGCAGAAGTTGCTGGTGTTCCTGTAAAAGCAACTATGATCTTAATCTACATGAAAGCAGCAGCTATGTATGGTCTTGCAGGTTTCATGCTTGGCGCAAAAGCCGGTGGTGCATCCGTTAACTTAGGATATGGTTACGAAATGGAAGCGATCGCAGCTTGTACGATCGGTGGTGTATCCGTTACAGGTGGACGTGGTAAAGTTTCTTCCGCTATCATCGGTGTTGCTGTATTCGAGTTATTAAAAGCAGCATTACAGTACTTGGGAGTAGATGCGAACGCACAGTACATTGCAATTGGTATCGTAATCTTCGTAGCTATTTCTCTTGATATCAGAAAATACGTTGCTAAGAAATAATAAAATACAAATAATTTTGAAACATCATATGTTTTATATTATAATAATAGCGGCTGGAGCTTTTCAGCCGCTATTATTACTTAAGGGAGAAAAAGAATGACAACACAGACAATTTTAGAACAGGCAGGAATTCCATTACTTTTATTTGTGATCTGTATGTATTATGGATTGAAACTGATGATTTTGCAGGATGTTTCAACCATTCGGGGAAAGAATAAAGAACCGGTAAAAGATGAAAAGGCGTATGCAAAAAAAGGTGGAGCGCTCATTCTCTTTTTTGGTTTTGCAACACTTGTAATGACGTTTCTTCTTTTTGTGGATCTTTATGTCGCACTGGCACAGATTGTAATCTGTACGATTATTTTTGGCGTTTTGTGGAAAAAAATGAATGACAAATACGGTGCATAAAGAAAGATGGAAAAGAAATAAAAGAAAATAAAGGGCAGAAATTATGAACCAATATACCGTTTTACTTGTAGATGATGAGGAAGAAGTGTTTCAGGTCATCATGAAAAAACTCGATTGGGAGAGCATGGGATTTTCCATTGCAGGCTATGCCAGAAATGGTGTGGAGGCTTTGGAAATGGCGGAGGAACTGCAGCCGGATGTGGTCATGACAGATATCAAGATGCCATATATGGACGGACTTACACTCTGCAAAAAGCTCAAAGAACTCTACCAGAAAGTAAAAGTGATCATTTTCTCCGGCTTTGATGAATTTGAGTATGCGAAAGAGGCAATTAAAATTGAGGCCGAGGAGTATATTTTAAAACCGATCAATTCCAATGAACTGCGGGAAGTGTTTGAGCGGATCAAGGTCAATCTCGATAAAGAGCTGGACGAAAAAAGAAATATCGACAAACTGCGGGAATATTATATGGAAAGTCTTCCTGTTTTACAGGAGAATTTTTATACTTCGCTGATTGAAGGAAGAATCCCGGAGTCACAGATTGAAAAGTATGTGCAAAACTATCAGATCAACCTGACAGGACCATACTATGTGGTCACTGTTTTACATATCAGTACAACGAATCCGGAAAATGTGCCAATTGATCCATTTTTACTCACTGTCTCTGTGAAAAAACTTGCGGAGGAACAGTTGACCGAGAAATGGAATTGCAGGACGGTGACCTATCTTGGAGATATTCTTGTGATCGCACAGCTTTCCGATGTGGACAGCGTCACACATTTTACCGATGATATGGATCGGTTCTGCAAAATGGCAAAGCGTGTCTGCAAGGCGACTGTCACTGCGGGAATCGGGCATGTGTGCAATCAGCTTTCACAGCTTTCACTCTCTTATCATGGCGCAAAGAATGCAACCTCTTATCGTGTTTTATATGGAAATACAAGAGCCATCAATATCGCAGAGATGGATCCGCAGGAGAGCGTGGATGAACACTGGGAGGAAGCTTACATCGAGAAAATTTTAAAGAAAGTCAAGATGGGCGAGCAGAAGCCGTTGGAGGAAGCAATTGCAGAGTTTACAGGGCAGATGGCAAAGACGAGAATGTCTCTGCAGAACTATCGGATTCTTGTCATGGAACTGATTGCAGAAATTTTCCGGTTTGGAAGCAATAACCAGATTAACATGGATGAAGTGTTTGGCAACAACAGCGATTTATATAATCAGGCATTACAGTTGGAATCCACAGATGCGCTTGGTGCATGGCTGAAGGAAAACTGTATGAAGATGCAGCGCCAGGTAACAAATGAACGTCAGGACACCACAAAATCTTTTGTGACAAGAGCAGTAGAGTATGTGAAGGAGCATTATGCAGATCAGGAGTTGAGTATTGAGACGATATGCAGTTATCTGAATGTGAGTGCAGCATATTTTTCCACTGTTTTTAAGAAGGAAACCGGAAAAACATTTATCAATTATCTCACGGACTATCGCATGGAGCAGGCAGTGGATCTGCTTTTGACGAAAGACGAGAAAACTTATATTATCGCAGAAAAAGTTGGATATTCTGATCCAAACTATTTCAGCTATGTGTTTAAAAAACAATTTGGAATGTCACCATCAAAATATAAGGCAGGTAAGTTGGGCGAAAAGTGAAAACAATAGAAAAATTTTACCGGAAAATAGCGGAATACCTTGCAAAACGTGTCAAACCCCAGACGATACAGTTTACGATATCGGTTTCATTTACGATTATATCTGTATGCAGTATGGGGATTCTTGGCGTGACGCTTTATAATCGTTTTGTCAATCGAATGGAGGACATGACAATCGAAAGCTCGGAGCAGCTTTTGAATCAGACTGCCATCAATCTGGAAACGTATCTTAGAAACATGCGGCGCATTTCGGATGCGATGTACTATAGTGTCATTAAGGATAAGGATCTTGCAGTGGATTCTGTGGATGAGGAGATGAACCTTTTATATGAGGCGAATAAAGACAACCTGATCAGTATCGCATGTTATACGAACGATGGTAAACTGGTTGCAGCAGCACCGGTCACCAATGAGAAGGATAATTCAAACATTGTCGATCAGGAGTGGTTTGTCAATGCGGTGGATCAGATGGAAAACCTGCATTTTTCCACTCCACATGTACAGAATCTGTTTGATAATGCAACTTACCGCTATTACTGGGTTGTTTCCTTAAGCCGTGCAGTGGAACTGACAAGCAACGGAAATTCTACGCTGGGTGTTTTGCTGGTTGATATGAACTACAGCAGCATTGAGCAGCTTTTTAATAAGGCAAATACAGATAATTCATCGGAATATGTCTATCTGATGGACAACGATGGTGAGATTATCTATCATCCGAAGCAGAAACTGATTTACACGAATCTTTATGAGGAAAATAATCTTGAGGCGGTTCATTATGATGACGGTTCCCATCAGGAGATTTTCCAGGGGGAAAAGAGACTTATCACCGTCAAGACGGTCAGCTATACCGGCTGGAAAATTGTGAGCGTTGTGCCAATGAGTGCCTTTAATATGGGACTTTACGGTACGCGAATGTTTGTGATTATGTTGATGGCGTTGTCGATGCTGATGATTATTATCATCAATCAGCTTGTGTCTGCAAGAATCGCAAAACCATTACAGCGTCTGAATGAATCCGTCAAAGAATGGGAAGCGGGAAATCTGAATCCTACTATATATGTAGGTGGATCGTTGGAAGTAGAACATCTGGGAAAGACGTTGCGCTCTACGGTAGAACAGATTAACCAGTTGATGCATGATATTTTGTATGAACAGGAAGAAAAAAGAAAAAGTGAACTGGATGCATTGCAGTCGCAGATCAATCCACACTTTTTGTATAATACACTGGATTCCATTGTATGGATGATCGAGGGCGAACGCTACGAGGATGCAGTCTTTATGATCACGCAGCTTGCGAGTCTGTTCCGTATCAGTCTAAGCCGCGGAAAAACGATCATCAGCGTTGAAGATGAGATCAAACACGCAAAGAATTACATGAATATCCAGAAAATTCGTTATAAAAACAGCTTTGCAATTGATTTTTCCATAGAGGAGGAAATTTTGCACTGCTGTACGGTAAAACTCGTGGTGCAGCCGCTGTTGGAAAATGCGATTTATTATGGCGTGGAAGGAATGGACGGTGAAGGCGAGATCCATGTAAAAGGTTACCGGAAAGAGGACGATATTTATATAGAAGTCAGCGATAACGGACTTGGTATGCCGCAGGATATGGTGGAACAGCTTCTGACCGACAATAACCGTGTGAGAAAGCATGGTTCCGGTGTGGGTGTGATCAATGTACATAATCGTATCCGTCTGCGGTTTGGCAAGCCATATGGCCTTGAAATCGAGAGTATGCCGGATGAGGGAACCACCATTCGTATCCATCTGCCGTATATTCCATATGAACCGGAAAAACTGGAACTGCTGGAAAACGGAAAGATGCAGGAACTGAAAGGGGGAAAGAGCAATGAAGAAAAATAGGATTTATTTTGGATTGCTCATTCTTGCCCTGGTAGTGACGATTGTCTGGACATCCGCTGGCATGCTTGGAGTGAATAAAGAAGAGAAAAAATACAGTGTGTCTGTGATCGTCAACGACAGCAACAATGACCGCTGGATCGCAATGCGCGAGGGACTGGAGCAGGCAGCGAAAGATGACGATATTCAGTTAAATTATGTTTCCACCGGTGTCTTTGCAAGTGAAGATGAAGAAAAGGCGCTGATCGAGCGTGAAGTGGAGAATGGAGCAGATGGAATTATCGTACAGCTTGTCTCAAGTGAGGACACCTATGCAGTTTTTGAGAAAATAGATTCTTCTGTAGCGGTGATGTTATTGGAAACAGATGCGGTGTCGGAGGGAGTTTATTCCGTGACAGCCCCGGATAATCTCTGGATCGGTGAAGCACTGGCACAGACAGTTTTGCAGGATTATGGGGATTCTTTATCTGAGAAAAAAATTGGAATTCTCAGCGGAAACCAGAATCAGCTTTCCATGCAGCAGAGGCTTGGCAGCGTGAAAAAGCTGCTGGAGGATGAGAACATAGAGCCGGTCTGGATTTTATCCGGTCAGGGGGAGAATCTGTCATCGGAACTTGTGACAAAACAGGCAGATGAACCGGTGGATATTCTGATCACATTGGGAAATGCGGAGACAGAAACAGCAGTGGATTATCTGCAGGCGGATACCAGTTATAAACAACAGTTTATGATTTATGGGGAAGGGTGTTCGGATAAAACGGTATATTATCTGGACAAAGGCATAATTAGGTCACTTGTAGTACCAAATGAATTTAACATGGGATACCAGAGCGTACATGCGATTGCGGAACAAATTAAATACAAGTTTTCCAGTGCTGAAAGCACAACGGTGGAAAGTCTTGTGATCAATAGACAGAATCTGTATGATGAGGAGAATCAGAAGATTTTATTCCCAATTGTACAGTAAATCAGGAGAATCATGGTATAGGGAAAACAGGAAGAAGGAGAGAAAGGTACAGCATGAGAAGTGCAAAACAGAGAATTTCAAGTGCGTTGATTCTGGCAGTGGGCGCATCAATGCTTATGGGATGTGAACTGCCAGAGAGAAATACACAGGTGAAAAGTATCAAGATCGGTGTGACACTCTATGACCAGTATGATGCGTTTCTTTCTGAGCTGATGGAAGATTTTAACACCTATGCAGCAGCGAAGGAAGAGGAGACAGGAATCGCCATTAATGTGGAAGTCTATAATGCGTCACAGAGTCAGGCGACACAGAACAATCAGGTGGAAGCTATGGCACAGGATGGATGCGACATTATCTGTGTGAACTTAGTGGATCGTACAGATCCTACAACGGTCATTGATCTCGCAGAGAAAAATGATATCCCTGTCATTTTCTTCAACCGTGAGCTGGTGGAAGAGGATTTAGAGCGCTGGGATAAACTGTATTATGTGGGGGCGAAGGCATTTGAATCTGGAATGATGGAAGGACAGATTGCCGCAGCGGCTTTTTTACAGGATCCATCGGTCGACAGAAATCAGGACGGAGTCTACCAGTATGTTGTGCTTGAGGGGGAGCCGGGACATCAGGATGCAATAGTCCGCACGGAATACTCGGTGAATACGATTGTTTCCAGTGGGATTGAGGTGGAAAAACTGGGTTATGCCATTGCTAACTGGAACCGTGCACAGGCACAGAATAAAATGACACAGCTTTTGAGCCAGAATGGCAATAAAATAGAGTTAGTGATCGCAAACAATGACGATATGGCAGTGGGGGCGATCGATGCATTGAAGGCCTCAGACCTAAGCCGGGAGGAATGGCCGGTGGTGGTCGGAATTGACGGCACCAATGTTGGACTTGAGGCAGTGAAGAATGGCGAGATGGTCGGTACCGTCTATAATGACAAAGAAGGACAGGCAAAGGGAATGTTGGAACTTTCTTTTGCACTTGCCACGGGCGGAAATCTGGAGGATCTGAATCTGGAGGATGGAAAATACATAAGAATGCCTTATGCAAAAGTCGGACCGGATGATGTGGATGAATATTTGAACAGATAACGTTTCTGGCGGACAGAAAATGAATGGGAGCAAGGATTTGAAGACAATCATTTATTTTAAAGGTGTCTATGACACACTGGATTTATTTACAGATCATCTGATCGGGGCGTTTGAAGCGATGGGATATGGAACATTTGTGTATCACACCGCAAATGAGGAAGTGAGCAAAAAGCTGCTGCTGCGCCTGTTGGGTGAATCACAGGAATTTGCAGCAGTGACATTTAATAACCTCGGGTATAATCTTTCTTTTGAACAGCCTGAAGCAGCGGAGGGTGAAGAGGGAAAACCGGAAGAATATAATATATGGGATTATTTTCATATCCCATATATTGACATTCTCATGGATCATCCGTTTCATTATGAGAAACCGCTTTGCAATATGCCGGAAACAGCAGTGATCCTCTGCACAGACCGCAATCATGAGAAATATATCCGGCGTTTTTTCAAAAACATCCATCAGACAGATTTCCTTCCACATGCAGGAGTGGAGCTGGGACATAAGCATAAACCTCTGAATGACCGCAATATCGATGTGTTGTATGCAGGGGCGCTTCCGGTTTATACGGTCGCAAAGATGATCCCGGATCTTCATTCCATCCCGGAAGTTGACGGTGAGGATATGATGCAGTCGGTGCTGGGCGGACTGGTACAGCACCCGGAACAGACGACGGAACAGGCGATAGAAGCATATGTAAAGTCAGTGCGTGGAGACATATCTGACGGGCGTTTGCAGGAGATCATTGTAAAAATGAGATTTCTGGATTCCTATGCGACCTCTTTTTTCCGGGAGCAGGTAGTGCGTATCCTTGTGGAGAGCGGTATTCATGTGACCGCATATGGGGTTGGCTGGGATCAGTGCGAATGGAGCGATAATCCGTATCTGACGTATGGAGGGAAAGTGCCTGCACCACAGATCCTTCCGCTTATGAATGATTCCAAAATTGTGTTAAACACCATGACCTGGTTTAAAGCAGGTGCGCACGACCGCATTTTTAATGGTATGCTTGCAGGCGCGGCGGTGGTGACAGATGATTCTACTTACCTGCGCAGAACATTTACGGATGGAAAAGAACTTGTGATGTTTTCCTTAAAGGAACTGCAGACACTGCCGGAACGGGTATTTGACCTGTTCGGTCACATTTCCCACATGCAGGAGATGGCAGACTGTGGATATCGCGCCGCAAAAGCGGGACATACGTGGAAAAACAGGGCGGAGTATATCCGCGAGTGCTATTTAGACTGAAAAAATGCATTCATGCAATAGAGTAAAAATGGAGGAGCGGAGACGAATGCACATTTTAATGTATCGTTGGAAGGCATACAATTACCGGGATATTGAACAGACATTCCGCCTGTTAGGACATACGGTGGACAATATTGAGCAGGAACTTGGAAATTATGACATTGATCCCGAATTTGAGGCGAAAATCGAAGCAATGATGGAAAAAAATCATTATGATATGGTGTTTACGGTCAATTATTTTGCACTGATCTCAAATACCTGTCAGAAAATGGGTGTGAAATATGTGTCATGGACGTGTGACAATCCACTGATCAGCATGTATCATGTCTCTGTTTTTAACGACTGCAACTACATTTTTACATTTGATAAAACAAACTATCTGGAATTTAAAGAGATGGGAGTCAAACATATCTGGTATCTTCCACTTGCAGTGGATGTTGACCGGATCGACATGATTTTACAGAAGTCAGAGGACAGTATAAAATACAGCGGTGACATTGCATTCGTGGGAAGTCTTTATGAGAGAAATTCCTACGACAGAATCAAGCCTACGCTGCCGGAATATCTGAGAGGCTACTTTGATGCGGTGATGGAAGCACAGCTTAACATCAGTGGTGCAAATATCGTGGAACCAATGCTCACAACGGATATTTTAGAACAGCTGCAACAGCATTTTTCACTGGAAAAGTCGGAGGGCTCTTTCTCAGACCTCGGATTGATCTTCCAGACAACGGTACTTGGGTTTAAAATCGCAGAGATTGAGAGACGGCGTGCGCTGATCGAACTGTCAAAACATTTCCGTGTGAATGTGTACAGTAACAGCAATGTCTCGGATCTTGTGAGAGTGCAGTACTGCGGCTCTGTCGATTATTGGAGCGAGATGCCAAAAGTGTTTCACGAGTCGAAAATAAACCTGAACTTCACGATCCCCAATATTAAAAGCGGGATTCCGCTTCGCATGTGGGATGTACTGGGGGCAGGAGGATTTCTGATGACGAATTATCAGGCGGAGATCCCTCTTTATTTTAAAGAAGGGGAAGACCTGATATGTTTTGACGGTGTGGAAGATCTGGCGGAGAAAGCCGGCTATTATCTGGAACATGAGAAGGAGCGGAGGGAGATTGCCCATAACGGCTATGAGAAAGTGAAACAACATCATTCTTATGTAAACCGTATAGAGACAATTTTAGAGACGATCGCATAAAAAGGACTGTTGCATGAAAGCTGATTCATGTGACAGTCTTTTTAACAATAGCGGTCTAACATCATTCCGGAGTAGATTGAAGTGATATATGGTGTCGCAAAATTATGTCCCGGGTTCTTGTAGGCTACAATAATTTTGTTCACGTAATTCATCGGGTCAATAGACGCCTCTGCTGCTTTACTGTTTAATGTGTTCTTAAATTGATTCAGGATCGAAAAATTATCCTGCGCATCTTCTGCGGTTGCAGCATCGTACAGAAGATTGCGGTCAATATGCAGATAATTGTCGGCGTCTAATTCCAATCCCATTGCTTCTAATTCATTGCGGTAGTCTTTTGCAACACTGCTCATGTCAGAGACGAGCTTATTAGGGCGCTGGGCGTCGGAATATGAATGACCGATCTTGATCACTTCATTATAAGCATTGGCGAGTCTGCTGACATTGTCAGCAACGGCATCGGCATCTGTCTTGAAATTGATCGTTGCCTCTGAGCCATCCTTGCTGATTCCGTTTAATGTCAGATTAAACTGGTTATTTACCATAAAAGAATTTGAGTAGGAGGAATGTTCTTTCCCATTTAAAACAAAAGAAGAATTCCCGGCTTTCTGCGCGATCTGATTGATTCCTAAAAGCTTCATAGCGTGCATGGAGGAGGGACTTGCATCCGGCAGGATCTGGAACAGATAGTCTTCATCATCTGCAATGCCGGTCTGGCTGGAGGAGAGCACAAGTGCATTATCTCCTTTGCTGTTCTGGACCATGGAGGCATTGATGCCGATTTTCGAGTGGTTGATCAACTGCATCAGTTTTTGCTGGACATCTGCATTGGAATCCTTACGGTCGATAGAAAACTGAAATTCATAAGAATTCGTATTCGTGTTCAGGTCAAAGGAATAAATGCCGGGTGTAAACTGATAACGATCCGGCTGAAGGTAATTTCCACGGTTAATCTGTTCTGCTGCTAACTGCTTTACTGCTATATGAAAGGTAGTTGTATCCGGAGTGTCGTCGTTTCCAATGTATTCTGCGGTTACGACATCTTCGTCCGAAGACTGGGCGATCTTTTTGGAAAAAGCTTTTTCAATACCCTGATCGCTGCCTGAAAGTGAAGCTGCGATATGCTGGATGTCTCCGACACTTTCCTTGATATCAATAGCATATTTTTTTGCTTCCCCGAGGTTTTTGATCTTGTACAGAGGGGATTCTTTATTTGTTTTTACAATTTTATTATAGGTGTCACGCAGCTGGCTTTTCTTGTGCGTGTCATAGCGCGATACAGTCGAATTGCCATAGGTACTCAGATAGTACTGGTAGGCGCTGTCAATGGCTGCCATAGATGTTCCCCTCCTTTCTTCCTTGAAATCATAATGCAGTACTTTCTTAATATAATAAGAAGTAATTCGTTATGCGGGGATGAAAATCCGTTTCATTAGATTACAGAATATATATCGGTAGTTCTACAAAAAATATTTATCTTTTTTTTACATTATCATTGGGAAAGTGGAAAAAAGCAAGAAAAAAACAAAAAAATTTGTTGACGACAAATATTCTGTGTGCTATATTAGTCTAGCGATGGAAGTAGGTCTTTTTTTTATGCCTTTTTTTAGGTCGGACTTATTTTCGACTAAAAGGTGTAGAAAAACACAAAGAATTTAATGGAGGTGGAAGTTGTGCGCACGAAAATAACACTGGCATGTACAGAATGCAAGAATCGTAATTACAACACGACAAAAGACAAGAAAGCTCATCCAGACAGAATGGAAACCAAAAAGTATTGTAGATTCTGTAAGACTCATACATTACACAAGGAAACCAAATAGTTTAGCTGGGTGAAGGAGTGAGAAAATGGGAGAAACCGAGAAATTAGTAAAAGCTCCGGAAAATGGTCAGCACATGAGCCTGCTGGCGAAACTGTCGAGCTGGTTTACCGGTCTCAAGGCTGAATTCAACAAGATTATTTGGCCAGACAAACAATCACTTGCAAGACAGACAGGAGCCGTTGTTGCGACGTCTGTTGTTTTAGGTCTTGTCATCGCCCTTCTGGATTTTTTGATCCAGTATGGCGTTGATTTCCTTGTAGGTTTAAGTTTTTAATTGGAGGCAAAGGTAATTATGGCAGAAGCACACTGGTATGTAGTTCATACCTACTCAGGATATGAGAATAAGGTAAAAGCCAATATCGACAAGACAATCGAAAACAGACATCTGGAAGATCAGATCTTAGAGGTCCGTGTTCCGATGCAGGACGTTGTTGAGTTGAAGAATGGCGCAAATAAAACCGTATCAAAGAAGATGTTTCCGGGATACGTACTTATCAATATGGTTATGAATGATGACACCTGGTATGTTGTCAGAAATACCCGTGGTGTTACCGGATTCGTTGGTCCGGGAAGCAAGCCGGTACCGCTTACCGATATGGAAATGAAACCATTAGGTATCAAGACTGAGAACGTTGAGGTTGATTTTGCAGAGGGTGACACAGTGACTGTTATCGGCGGTGTCTGGAAGGATACTGTTGGTGTGATCCAGTCCATGAACCACAGCAAGCAGATCGTTACCATCAATGTGGAACTTTTTGGTCGCGAAACACCAGTAGAAATAAGTTTCGCAGATATTAAGCTTATGAAATAAGCAGACTTGTATGACAAGTTCAAAATTTATTAAGGAGGCAATTTTCCAATGGCAAAGAAAGTAGAAGGATACATCAAATTGCAGATTCCTGCGGGCAAGGCTACACCTGCTCCTCCAGTTGGACCTGCACTTGGACAGCACGGCGTTAACATCGTTGAATTTACAAAACAGTTCAACGCAAGAACAGCCGATCAGGGAGATTTAATCATTCCTGTAGTTATTACAGTATACGCAGACAGAAGCTTCAGCTTCGTTACAAAGACACCACCTGCTCCTGTATTAATTAAGAAAGCCTGCAACATCAAATCTGGTTCTGCTACACCGAACAAGGCAAAAGTTGCTACACTTTCCAAAGCAAAATTACAGGAAATCGCAGAATTAAAAATGCCAGACTTAAATGCAGCATCTCTTGAGGCAGCTATGAGCATGATCGCAGGAACTGCAAGAAGTATGGGTGTTACTGTAGAAGAATAAGATTTTACAGTACAGGCCGGACGGTTTGACCACACCGGCAGATAGTCACTATGAACGATTATGTGGGAGGGACCTCTCCCGATAATACCACCAGGAGGTTTTTTAGAATGAAAAGAGGAAAGAAATATCAGGACGCTGTTAAGAATTTCGACAAAGCAGCTCAGTACGATGTTGCTGAAGCAATCAGCTTAGTAAAGAAAAACGCAACAGCTAAATTTGATGAGACAATCGAACTTCACATCAGAACAGGTTGTGATGGACGTCATGCAGAACAGCAGATCCGTGGTGCGGTTGTATTACCACACGGAACAGGAAAAACTGTTAAAGTATTAGTATTCGCAAAGGGTACTAAATTAGATGAAGCACAGGCAGCTGGAGCTGACTACGTTGGTGGAGAGGAATTAATTCCAAAGATCCAGAACGAAGGATGGTTAGATTTCGACGTTGTTGTTGCTACACCTGATATGATGGGTGTTGTTGGACGTTTAGGACGTGTATTAGGACCTAAAGGTTTAATGCCAAACCCAAAAGCTGGAACAGTTACTATGGACGTTACAAAAGCTGTTAACGACATCAAAGCTGGTAAGATTGAATACAGATTGGACAAAACAAACATTATCCACGTGCCAGTTGGAAAAGCTTCTTTTACAGAAGAACAGTTAAGCGACAACTTCCAGACCCTTATGGGAGCTATCAACAAAGCTAAGCCTTCAAGCTTAAAAGGTCAGTACATTAAGAGTGCAACAATCACTTCTACAATGGGACCTGGTGTAAAATTAAACGTAGTTAAGATTGCTCAGTAATCAGAATTATTTTTAATTTTTGTTGACAACCCCAATATACAATGTTATAATGCACAAGGCGTTGTGAGAACAGCGTCTTGCATATTGCCGAAGACAGTAGGTGCCTGACAGGCGTAACACTAGACCTACCGAGGAGATCTTATAGATGAATTTCATCTATAGCAGAATCATTTATGATTTTATACCTCTCTGTCTTTGACAGAGAGGTTTTTTAGTGATAAACCTCAACGTCTTTTATGCAGTCATGCAGTGGTTTTTGATCACTGCCCAAAATAATAAAAGGAGGTGCACGATTCGTGGCAAAAGTAGAACTTAAACAGCCTATCGTACAGGAAATTTCTGAAAACATCAAAGATGCACAGTCAGTAGTAGTTGTTGACTACCGTGGACTTACTGTTGCAGAAGATACTCAGTTACGTAAAGCATTAAGAGAAGCTGGTGTTTCTTACAAAGTTTATAAGAATACATTAGTTAACCGTGCTATTGCAGGAACTGAATTCGAAAGCTTAAAAGAGTCTCTTGAAGGACCAAGCGCATTCGCTATTTCTAAAGACGATGCAACAGCTCCAGCAAGAATCTTAGCAAAATTTGCAAAGACAGCTCCAGCTCTTGAAATCAAAGCCGGTGTTGTGGAAGGAACTTTCTACGATGCAAATGGTATGAAAGCTATCGCAAACGTACCATCAAGAGAAGAACTTCTTTCCAAATTACTTGGAAGCTTACAGTCTCCTATCACCAACCTTGCTCGTGTTCTTAACCAGATCGCAGAGAACGGTGGTGCAGTAGCTACAGAAGCTGCTCCGGCAGAAGAAGCAGAAGCTCCAGCTGAGGCTTAATCAGCAAACAGAGATCCTGTCAGACAGGAATGAAATCAAGAATCACCGGTAACAGCCGGTCAATAATTAAATTTTAATGGAGGAAATTAAAATGGCAAAATTAACAACAGCAGAATTTATTGAAGCTATCAAAGAGTTAAGCGTATTAGAATTAAATGATTTAGTAAAAGCTTGTGAAGAAGAATTTGGCGTATCTGCAGCAGCAGGTGTTGTAGTAGCAGCAGCAGGCGGAGAAGCAGCAGCAGCTGAAGAGAAAACAGAGTTCGACGTAGAGTTAACAGAAGTTGGACCAAACAAAGTTAAAGTTATCAAAGTTGTTCGTGAAGCAACAGGATTAGGATTAAAAGAAGCTAAGGACTTAGTTGATGGAGCTCCTAAGATCCTTAAAGAAGCAGCTGACAAAGCTACAGCTGATGATATCAAAGCTAAACTTGAAGCTGAAGGCGCTAAAGTTACTCTTAAATAATTTCATTATTTTTGAAAAAACAGCTATTTTAAAGCCATGGTGTGTGCACCATGGCTTTTTTTGCGCACATGCAATTATATGTCGCTTTTTGACATTTGTTGGTAAAAATGATGAATAACCATTGCTTTCACTGAAAAAAGAATGTACAATAGTGATAATACGAAAATAGAAAAGGTGCGGACCACATGAAGAACAAAACGCAGGAAAACGAGAAGAAAACGATAATTCCAAAACAGAAAAAACAGCGCTCAGTGAAAAAGGAGAAAAGCGCAGTGACAAAGAAAACTGCTAAAAAAACCAGAAACAGCAGCATGGCAGTCAAACTGGTGGCGATTCTTGTACTGATGGTAGCTGTGACCATGGTATCAAATGTGATCAACTATGATGCAATGGTGAAGATGAACCATTCGATCAAAGATGTCACAGACAGCAAAGTGCCGGATCTGCAGAATGCTTACAACATACAGTATAGTCTTGAAGCAGTACAGAAGGATTTCTATCGTTATCTTGCGACAACAAAAGGTGAGACAAGCCATACAGAAGCCAGAAATGATTATGCAGCGGATCGGGAGGCTGTGGCTGATCTTGTGCAGCAGATGTATGATGCCACAGAGGGTGACGGACAGAAACAGATTATGCAGAAAATCTATGATGGTGTGAACAACGTTCTGGAACGTATGGACAATGCCATGGAAAAATACGACGATGGAAAGACTGGAAAAGTTTCCATCGAAGTCAATGTGATCCGTGTCTGCATGGAAGAGGTGAATACTTATATTACCGGAATCCAGCAGAAGAGTGTGAATGAGATGGATGAGGCAACAGCCCAGTCACATGCTACCTATCAGGCAGTTTCCAAGGTGTGCGTTGGAATGGCTGCGGTATCTATTCTTGTTGGAATAGCTGGAATTCTTGTTATTCTGATCGGCGTTGTGAAACCAATGCGCGCAGCAACCAGAGATCTCATGAAGATGATCACTGAGATCGATGGGGGAAGTGGTGATCTTACTGCACATCTGAAGGTCAGAGGCAATGATGAGATCGGACAGATGGTTCGTGGATTCAACCAGTTTATAGATGTATTGAGAAATCTGATCGAGAAGATAAAAAAAGGTTCCGGAGAACTCGAACATACAGCGGCGAGCGTTGACGACGGAATCCGTGCAGCGGGCGATAAGATCACAGGCACATCTGCGACGATGGAACAGCTGGCAGCCAGCATGCAGGAAGTATCTGCAACCGTTATTAATATTACTGAGAATATTGAGAGCATCCGAAAAGACATCACAGTTATGGCAGATAAGACAGGAGAGGGACTTGAACGTGTGGACAGTATCCGCCAGAAGGCAGAGGGTATGAAGGCAGATGCAGCTGCAAGCCAGGTGTCTGCAGCCGATATGGTGGCGCGTATTTCAGGAGAACTTTCCACTGCGATTGAACAGAGCAAACAGGTGGAAGAGATCAATAAGCTTACAGATGAGATATTGTCAATTTCTTCACAGACAAATCTTCTTGCATTGAATGCTTCCATTGAAGCAGCAAGAGCCGGGGAAGCCGGAAAAGGCTTTGCGGTCGTTGCAGATGAGATTCGGAAGCTTGCGGATGAAAGCAGAAATACAGCTAATGGAATTCAGAATATCAGTAAGATGGTAACAGAATCGGTAGAAAACTTAGCTGGAAATGCGGGCAAGATGCTTGATTTTGTAAATCAGGACGTCTTGAATGACTACAAGGGAATGGTTGAATCCGGTGAGACTTACAATGAGGATGCCGTACAGATGAATGAGATGATGCAGGATCTTCAGAGTGTAGCAGAGAATCTCCGCCGGGCTGCAAATGAAATTTCGGAGGCTGCAGATGGCGTATCCAATGCAGTGAACCAGAGCGCAGCGGGCGTGTCTAATGCGGCAGAGTATACTTCTGAACTTGCAGGTCATATGACCGGAATTAATGAATCTGTCGAGAAGAATGTGAACATCGCAGAATCATTGAAGAATGAAGTCGCAGGATTCCAGTGTGAATAAATGATAGCGACTGCAGCTTTGAAATAATACATAAGACAAAATAGAAATATAAGACACTATATATAGAAGAAACAGATACACAAAATACTACAAGTAGGTATCTGTTTCTTCTTTTTTATAAATACTAATAAATTTATTAGAAAAAATGAAATTTGTCTTGACGATTTTACTTGACTTGATATATAATATACGTTGCACTATTGTGGTGCAGTAGGCTTATAGCCATAAGATGTGAGTGTTCACATACCGTATATACAGGCGGTAGATGCAATACAACAGGCAATTTGTTTGTTGAGAATAAAAACGAGAGGTGAAACGTCAATGGAGAAAAACAGAATACGTCCGGTGAAAGCCGGAAAAGGCATGCGTATGAGTTACTCAAGACAGAAAGAGGTATTGGAAATGCCAAACCTTATAGAAGTTCAGAAAGACTCCTATAAGTGGTTTTTGGACGAAGGCTTAAAAGAAGTTTTCGACGATATCTCTCCGATTGCAGATTACAGCGGTCATCTGAGTCTGGAATTTGTGGATTTTACATTATGCGAAGATGATGTAAAGTACACAATCCCTGAGTGCAAAGAAAGAGACGCAACATATGCAGCACCTTTAAAGGTAAAGGTAAGACTTCACAACAAAGAAACTGATGAAATCAACGAGCATGAAATTTTCATGGGCGACCTTCCTTTGATGACTGAAACTGGAACTTTCGTAATCAATGGTGCAGAGCGAGTAATCGTCAGCCAGTTGGTTCGTTCCCCTGGTATCTATTATGGTATCGCTCACGATAAAGTGGGTAAACAATTGTATTCTTGTACTGTAATTCCAAACCGTGGAGCTTGGTTAGAGTATGAAACAGACTCCAATGACGTATTTTACGTTCGTGTAGATAGAACCAGAAAAGTGCCGATCACAGTATTGATCCGTGCGCTTGGTGTTGGAAGCAACCAGGAAATCATTGATTTATTTGGTGAGGAACCTAAGATCGTTGCAAGTTTTGGCAAGGATGTTGCTACAAATTACGAAGAAGGACTTCTTGAATTATATAAGAAAATCAGACCAGGCGAGCCGCTTTCAGTAGAAAGTGCGGAGAGCCTTATTAATGCTATGTTCTTTGACCCAAGAAGATATGATCTTGCAAAGGTAGGTCGTTATAAGTTCAATAAGAAGTTAGCATTAAAGAACCGTATCAACGGACATGTTCTTGCAGAAGATGTTGTTGATGTGACAACTGGTGAGATCATTGCAGAAGCAGGTACAGAAGTAACCCGTTCTTTAGCTGATGATATCCAGAATGCAGCAGTTCCATATGTATGGATTCAGACTGAGACAAGAAACGTAAAAGTTCTTTCTTCTATGATGGTAGATTTAAGACATTACGTTGACTGCGATCCAAAGGAACTTGGCATTACAGAATTAGTTTACTACCCAATTCTTGCACAGTTAATGGAAGAAAATCCGGATGTGGAAGATTTAAAAGAAGCAATTAAGAAAAATGTACATGATCTGATTCCAAAGCATATTACAAAAGATGATATCTTCGCATCCATCAATTACAATATGCATTTAGAGTATGGTATTGGTCATGATGATGATATCGACCATTTGGGTAACAGACGTATCCGTGCGGTTGGCGAATTATTACAGAACCAGTACAGAATCGGACTTTCCAGATTAGAGAGAGTTGTCCGTGAAAGAATGACGACACTTGACCTGGATGGTATTTCTCCACAGAGTTTAATTAACATCAAACCGGTAACTGCAGCAGTGAAAGAGTTCTTCGGTTCTTCCCAGCTGTCTCAGTTCATGGATCAGAACAACCCTCTTGGTGAGCTGACTCACAAGAGACGTTTATCTGCATTGGGACCTGGTGGTTTGTCCAGAGACCGTGCCGGATTCGAGGTTCGAGACGTTCATTATTCTCACTATGGACGTATGTGTCCAATTGAGACGCCTGAAGGTCCTAACATCGGTCTGATCAACTCACTGGCAAGTTATGCGCGTATTAATGAGTATGGTTTCATTGAAGCTCCATACCGTAAGATTGATAAATCAGATCCAAAGAATCCTCGTGTCACAGATGAAGTAGTCTACATGACAGCGGATGAAGAGGATAATTACCATGTAGCACAGGCGAACGAGGCACTTGATGCAGAGGGACATTTTGTTCGTAATTCTGTATCTGGTCGTTATCTGGATGAGACACAGGAATATGAGAAGACCATGTTTGATTACATGGACGTATCTCCTAAGATGGTATTCTCTGTTGCGACTGCATTAATTCCGTTCTTACAGAACGATGATGCGAACCGTGCGCTGATGGGATCAAACATGCAGCGTCAGGCAGTACCTCTTCTTACAACAGAAGCTCCTGTTGTTGGTACAGGTATGGAGACAAAAGCGGCCGTTGACTCAGGTGTCTGCGTTGTTGCAAAAAAAGCAGGTACAATTGAAAGCTCTGAGTCCAATCAGATTATTGTAAAAAATGATGATGGAACAAGAGATGTATACAAACTTACAAAGTTTTCAAGAAGTAACCAGTCAAACTGCTACAATCAGAGACCAATCGTATTCAAGGGTGACCATGTAGAGGTTGGTGAGGTTATCGCAGACGGACCATCTACTTCTAACGGAGAACTTGGACTTGGTAAGAACCCATTGATCGGATTTATGACCTGGGAAGGTTATAACTACGAGGATGCTGTTCTTTTAAGTGAGAGACTTGTACAGGATGATGTTTATACATCCATCCATATTGAAGAATATGAAGCAGAAGCACGTGACACCAAATTAGGACCGGAGGAGATTACTCGTGACGTTCCAGGTGTCGGTGATGATGCATTAAAAGACCTTGATGAAAGAGGTATTATCCGTATCGGTGCAGAGGTTCGTGCTGGTGATATCTTAGTCGGAAAAGTTACTCCTAAGGGAGAGACAGAACTGACAGCAGAAGAGAGACTTCTCCGTGCAATTTTTGGTGAGAAGGCAAGAGAAGTACGTGATACTTCCTTAAAAGTTCCTCACGGCGAATATGGTATCGTTGTGGAAGCCAAAGTATTTACAAGAGAAAATGGAGATGAGTTATCTCCAGGAGTAAACCAGGCAGTCCGCATTTACATTGCACAGAAGAGAAAAATCTCTGTCGGTGATAAGATGGCCGGCCGTCATGGTAACAAGGGTGTCGTTTCCCGTGTATTACCTGTAGAAGATATGCCATTCCTTCCAAATGGTCGTCCTCTTGATATCGTATTGAATCCATTAGGTGTACCTTCCCGTATGAATATCGGTCAGGTCCTTGAGATTCACCTGAGTCTTGCTGCAAAAGCATTGGGATTCAATATTGCAACACCAGTATTTGATGGTGCAAAGGAAATTGATATCCAGGATACACTGGAATTGGCTAATGATTATGTAAACTTCGAATGGGAAGATTTTGAAGCAAAATACAAAGATGTACTTGGCGAAGAAGTTATGAAGTACTTATGGGACAACAGAGACCACAGAGCACTGTGGAAAGGTGTTCCAATTTCCCGTGATGGAAAAGTTCAGCTGCGTGATGGACGTACCGGAGAACCATTTGATTCACCTGTAACAATCGGACACATGCATTACCTGAAACTGCACCATCTGGTAGATGATAAGATCCATGCACGTTCTACCGGTCCATACTCCTTAGTTACCCAACAGCCACTTGGTGGTAAAGCGCAGTTCGGTGGACAGCGTTTCGGTGAGATGGAGGTTTGGGCACTGGAAGCTTACGGTGCAGCATATACCTTACAGGAAATCCTTACAGTGAAGTCTGATGACGTTGTAGGACGTGTTAAGACTTATGAGGCAATTATCAAAGGTGATAATATTCCTGAACCGGGAATTCCAGAATCATTCAAGGTATTACTGAAAGAGTTACAGTCCTTAGGACTTGATGTCACAGTATTAGATGACGAAGGAAATGAAGTTGAATTAATGGAAACAAGTGAGTACGGTAACACCGACCTGAACTCCATTATTTCAGGCGATAAAGATTTCGCTTTTGAAGACAGTGAATCATTTTCCAAGATGGGATTCACAAAGAAAGAATTTGATTCTGAAAACGAAGAACTTGTTGACGTAGAAGAAGAGGAAGACACCGATGCAGATGATGACTCTGATTTTTACGATGATATGCCGGAAGACAATTTCGAAGAGTAAATAATCAATAAGCATTTAAGGTCTGTGCATCCGCACAGACCGATAAAGAGAGTCGATTCTGTAAAGTAGAGAAAGGGAGTGTCATAGATGCCAGAAACAACAAATAAAGAGGCAATTAACCAGTCTGTTTCATTTGATGCCATCCGTATTGGTTTAGCATCCCCGGAAAAGATCAGAGAATGGTCCCGCGGTGAAGTTAAAAAACCGGAAACAATCAACTACAGAACATTGAAACCGGAAAAAGATGGTCTTTTCTGTGAGAAGATTTTTGGACCTAGCAAAGACTGGGAATGTCATTGCGGTAAATATAAGAAAATTCGTTACAAGGGCGTTGTCTGCGACCGTTGTGGCGTTGAGATCACAAAATCCAGCGTTCGTAGAGAGCGTATGGGACACATCGAGCTTGCTGCACCTGTATCCCATATCTGGTACTTCAAAGGAATTCCATCCCGTATGGGATTGATCCTTGACTTATCTCCAAGAACATTGGAGAAAGTTTTATACTTTGCTTCTTACATCGTATTGGATGCAGGCAATACTGCATTACAGTACAAACAGGTACTTTCCGAAGGAGAATACCAGGATGCAAGAGAACAGTACGGCAATGCATTCCGTGTAGGAATGGGTGCTGAGGCAATTCAGGAATTATTGCAGGCGATTGATCTGGAAAAAGATTCTGCTGAATTAAAAGCAGAGTTAGAAGATGCAACTGGTCAGAAACGTGCCAGAATCATTAAGAGACTGGAAGTTGTAGAAGCATTCCGTGAATCTGGAAACAAACCAGAATGGATGATCATGACCGTTGTACCGGTTATCCCACCAGATCTTCGTCCAATGGTTCAGTTGGATGGTGGACGTTTTGCCACCTCTGATTTGAATGATTTATATAGAAGAATTATCAACAGAAATAACCGTTTGAGAAGACTTCTTGAGTTAGGAGCTCCTGATATTATCGTTCGTAACGAGAAACGTATGTTACAGGAAGCTGTTGATGCCCTGATCGATAACGGTCGTCGTGGACGTCCGGTTACAGGACCAGGAAACAGAGCATTAAAATCCTTATCCGATATGTTAAAAGGTAAATCCGGTCGTTTCAGACAGAACTTACTTGGTAAACGTGTTGACTATTCAGGACGTTCCGTTATCTGTGTTGAGCCAAAATTAAAGATTTATCAGTGTGGTCTTCCAAAAGAGATGGCAATTGAATTATTCAAACCTTTCGTTATGAAAGAACTTGTTGCCAACGGATCTGCACACAACATCAAGAGTGCTAAGAAAATGGTCGAGAGACTCCAGACAGAAGTTTGGGATGTCTTAGAAGACGTTATCAAAGAGCATCCGGTTATGTTAAACCGTGCTCCTACACTGCATAGATTAGGTATTCAGGCATTCGAGCCAATCTTAGTAGAAGGTAAAGCAATCAAGTTACATCCATTGGTATGTACCGCGTTCAACGCCGACTTCGATGGTGACCAGATGGCTGTACATCTTCCATTATCTGTAGAGGCTCAGGCTGAGTGTAGATTTATGCTTCTCTCACCGAACAACCTGTTAAAACCATCTGACGGTGGTCTTGTAGCAGTTCCTTCACAGGATATGGTCCTTGGTATCTACTATTTAACACAGGAGAGACCAGGAGCTAAGGGAGAGGGCAAGATCTTCAAGAGTGTCAACGAAGCAATCCTTGCATACGAGAACGGAGCAGTAACACTTCACTCCAGAATCAAAGTCCGTATGACAAAGACAATGCCGGATGGAAAAGAAATCACAGGAGTTGTTGAGTCCACATTAGGACGTTTCATCTTCAATGAGATCATTCCTCAGGATTTAGGATTTGTTGACAGAAGCATTCCTGGCAATGAATTAAAACTGGAAGTAGATTTCCTTGTTGCCAAGAAACAGAACAAACAGATTCTTGAAAAAGTAATCAATATCCATGGTGCTACCAAGACAGCAGAAGTTCTGGATGCTGTAAAAGCTATGGGTTACAAATATTCCACAAGAGCAGCGATGACCGTATCCATTTCCGATATGACGGTTCCACCAGAGAAACCTGCAATGATCAAAGCAGCTCAGGATACAGTAGACAGAATTACAAAACAGTACAAACGTGGTCTTATTACAGAGGAAGAACGTTACAAAGAAGTTGTTGAGACATGGAAAGAGACCGATGATGAGCTTACAAAAGTGCTTCTGGAAGGTCTTGATAAATACAACAACATCTTCATGATGGCGGATTCCGGAGCCCGTGGTTCTGATAAACAGATCAAACAGCTTGCTGGTATGCGTGGTTTGATGGCTGATACAACCGGTAGAACAATCGAGTTGCCTATCAAATCCAACTTCCGTGATGGTCTTGATGTATTGGAGTACTTCATGTCTGCGCATGGAGCACGAAAAGGTATGTCCGATACAGCGCTTCGTACAGCCGATTCCGGATACCTTACGAGACGTCTTGTAGACGTATCACAGCATATGATCGTTCGTGAATCTGACTGCTGTGAAGGCAAGAACAGAGAAATCCCTGGTATGTGGGTAACTGCATTCATGGATGGAAAAGAAGAGATAGAAAGTCTTCAGGAACGTATTACAGGTCGTTTCTCCTGCAATACAATTTGTGATAAAGATGGCAATGTCATTGTAAAGGCAAACCATATGATCACACCAAAACGTGCAGCAGAAGTTATGAGCCGTGGTGTTGATGAGAATGGCAACCCAATCGAGAAAGTGAAGATCCGTACCGTATTATCCTGCCGCTCCCATATGGGTGTATGTGCAAAATGTTATGGAGCAAACATGGCTACCGGTCAGGCAGTTCAGGTTGGTGAGGCTGTTGGTATCATCGCAGCACAGTCCATCGGTGAGCCTGGTACACAGCTTACCATGCGTACTTTCCATACAGGTGGTGTTGCCGGTACCGATATCACACAGGGTCTTCCTCGTGTCGAAGAAATTTTCGAGGCAAGAAAACCGAAAGGACTTGCCATTATCACAGAATTTGGTGGCGTAGCTAACATCAAAGATACTAAGAAGAAACGTGAGATCATCGTTACAAACAATGAAACTGGTGAATCTAAGGCATACTTAATCCCTTACGGTTCCAGAATCAAAGTAATGGACGGCGCAGTACTTGAAGCTGGTGACGAGTTGACCGAAGGTTCTGTAAATCCACATGACATCTTAAAGATCAAAGGTGTCCGTGCCGTTCAGGATTACATGCTCCGCGAGGTTCAGCGTGTATACCGTTTACAGGGTGTTGAGATCAACGACAAACATATCGAGTTGATCGTACGTCAGATGTTGCAGAAAGTCCGCGTTGAGACAAACGGTGATTCTGATATGCTTCCGGGAACATTAGTAGATACTCTTGATTTTGAGGATACAAATGAACTGCTTGAGAGTGAAGGAAAAGAAATGGCAGAAGGAAAACAGGTATTACTTGGTATTACCAAAGCTTCCTTAGCTACAAACTCCTTCTTATCCGCAGCTTCCTTCCAGGAGACAACAAAAGTTCTGACAGAAGCAGCTATCAAAGGAAAAGTTGATCCACTGATCGGTATGAAAGAAAACGTAATCATTGGTAAACTGATCCCGGCTGGTACAGGTATGAAGAGATACCGCAATATCAAACTTGATTCTGATGTCAATGAAAATGACGAGATTGATTTTGATGACGATTCTTTTGCAGATGAAGAATTTGCACCAGTAGAAGAATAAGATATTGAAATAAGAGAGGAATGGATGAAAATCTGTTCCTCTTTTTTCGTAATCATAATATCTGGTATAAAAAAGCCAGATATTGGAAATGCTTTAAAAGCGTAAGAAAAATCTATGTAAAAGTGCTTGACATCTGGGATGGACACCTATATAATAATTTAGCGTGCACAAAAAGGCATGCGGTTTGAACTTTTTTGTTCACATAATATTAACAGGAGGTGAAAATAATGCCAACATTTAACCAGTTAGTAAGAAAAGGACGTCAGACATCTGTTAAGAAGTCTACAGCACCTGCACTTCAGAAGGGTTACAACTCTTTACAGAAGAGACCTACAGATGCTCCTTCTCCACAGAAGAGAGGTGTTTGTACAGCTGTTAAGACAGCTACTCCTAAAAAACCTAACTCAGCTCTTAGAAAGATCGCCAGAGTACGTCTCTCTAACGGAATCGAAGTAACAAGCTACATTCCAGGTGAAGGACACAACTTACAGGAGCATAGCGTTGTTATGATCCGTGGTGGACGTGTTAAGGACTTACCAGGTACAAGATATCACATCATCCGTGGTACACTTGATACAGCAGGTGTTGCTAACAGAAAACAGGCTCGTTCTAAATACGGCGCTAAGAGACCAAAGGCTTCTAAGTAATTTTTCATTACAGAATGAAGTAAAACCAATAGTATCACAAACAGAACTAAAAGGTTTAGTGTTGGAATTGTTTCACTAGAGATATATTTCCGCACGAACACTAAGGGGGAACAAGATTTTGTTCCGAGATGGGCTTGCCCATTTTACACATGTGAGTACCGTTGAATTAATCGAAATGAAGTTCACTGACAACATGTTGCATTGAACTTTCATTGCAAATGTTGCAGAGCCGGGAAACCGGACACAGTAAATGCAGGGAAGACCTGTATAGTAAATTATGATTAAGGAGGGAAGAACCGTGCCACGTAAAGGACATACTCAGAAAAGAGACGTATTAGCAGATCCAATTTACAATAACAAAGTCGTTACAAAGCTTGTCAACAACATTATGTTAGATGGTAAGAAAGGTGTAGCACAGAAAATTGTATATGGAGCTTTCGCAAGAGTAGAAGAGAAAACAGAAAGACCTGCTCTTGAGGTATTTGAAGAAGCCATGAATAACGTTATGCCTGTTCTTGAAGTAAAGGCTAGACGTATTGGTGGTGCAACATACCAGGTACCAATCGAAGTCAGACCAGACCGTCGTCAGGCTTTAGGACTTCGTTGGTTAACCACTTTCTCACGTAACAGAGGTGAGAAGACCATGGAAGAAAGACTTGCAAATGAAATCATGGATGCAGCTAACAACACAGGTGCATCTGTTAAGAGAAAAGAAGATATGCACAAAATGGCAGAAGCAAACAAAGCATTCGCTCATTACCGCTTCTAATATCATTTGCCATATGAATAGATACCGGGAGCAAAGCAATTTTGCTCTCAAGTATTATAAAAATGTTCTGCGCATATCGGCGTAGTAAATTAAGGAGGAAAAACCTTGGCTGGAAGAGAATATCCATTAGAGAGAACCAGAAACATTGGTATTATGGCTCATATTGATGCTGGTAAAACAACATTAACAGAGCGTATTCTTTACTATACCGGTGTTAACTATAAGATTGGTGATACTCATGAAGGTACTGCTACCATGGACTGGATGGAACAGGAGCAGGAAAGAGGTATCACAATTACATCAGCCGCTACTACATGCCACTGGACTTTGGAAGAATTCACAAAACCAAAGAAAGGTGCTTTAGAGCATCGTATCAACATCATTGATACTCCTGGACACGTAGACTTTACTGTAGAGGTAGAGCGTTCCCTTCGTGTACTTGATGGTGCTGTCGGCGTATTCTGTGCAAAGGGTGGTGTTGAACCACAGTCAGAAAACGTATGGCGTCAGGCTGATACCTACAATGTACCTAGAATGGCTTTCATTAACAAGATGGACATCTTAGGTGCTAACTTCTACGGAGCTGTTGATCAGATTCGTACAAGATTAGGAAAAAATGCTATCTGTCTTCAGTTGCCAATCGGTAAAGAGGACGATTTCAAAGGAATTATCGACTTATTCGAGATGAAGGCTTATATCTACAATGATGATAAAGGTGACGATATCACTGTAACAGATGATTTAGGTGATATGGCTGATGAAGCTGAACTTTATCATGCAGAATTAGTAGAAAAAGTCTGCGAGTTAGATGATGACTTAATGATGATGTACCTTGAGGGTGAGGAACCATCTGTTGAGGAGATGAAGAAAGTATTAAGAAAAGCTACATGTGAATGTACTGCTGTACCTGTTTGCTGTGGTTCTGCTTACAGAAACAAAGGTGTACAGAAGTTAATCGATGCAGTTATCGAGTACATGCCAGCTCCAACAGATATCCCAGCTATCAAAGGTGTTGACTTAGATGGTAATGAAGTAGAAAGACATTCATCTGATGAAGAACCTTTCGCAGCATTGGCTTTCAAGATCATGGCTGATCCATTCGTTGGTAAGCTTGCATTCTTCAGAGTTTACTCTGGTACAATGAACTCCGGTTCTTATGTATTAAATGCTACAAAAGATAAAAAAGAACGTGTTGGACGTATCTTACAGATGCATGCCAACAAACGTGCGGAATTAGACAAAGTTTACTCCGGAGATATCGCAGCTGCTGTAGGTTTCAAATTTACAACAACTGGTGATACAATCTGTGATGAACAGCATCCGGTAATCTTAGAGTCCATGGAATTCCCAGAACCAGTTATCGAGCTCGCTATCGAGCCTAAGACAAAAGCTGGACAGGGTAAAATGGGTGAGGCTCTTGCAAAACTTGCAGAAGAAGATCCTACATTCCGTGCTCACACAGATCAGGAAACTGGTCAGACAATCATTGCTGGTATGGGTGAGTTACATTTGGAAATCATCGTTGACCGTCTGCTTCGTGAATTCAAAGTAGAAGCTAACGTAGGTGCTCCACAGGTAGCTTACAAAGAGACATTTACAAAACCTGTAGATGTTGAGTACAAATATGCAAAACAGTCCGGTGGACGTGGTCAGTACGGACACTGTAAAGTTAAATTTGAGCCGATGGATCCAAACGGCGAAGAGACATTCAAATTCGAATCTACCGTTGTCGGTGGTGCTATTCCTAAGGAATACATCCCAGCAGTTGGTGAAGGTATCGAAGAAGCTGCTCAGGCAGGTATTCTTGGCGGATTCCCAGTTCTTGGTGTTCACGCTAACGTATACGATGGATCTTACCATGAGGTCGACTCTTCTGAAATGGCATTCCACATCGCTGGATCTATGGCATTCAAAGAGGCTATGGCAAAAGCTTCACCAGTATTACTTGAGCCTATCATGAAGGTAGAAGTTACAATGCCTGAAGAATACATGGGTGATGTAATCGGTGATATCAACTCCCGTCGTGGACGTATCGAGGGTATGGACGATATCGGTGGTGGTAAAATGGTTAAAGCATATGTACCACTTGCTGAGATGTTCGGTTACTCTACAGACTTACGTTCTAAGACACAGGGACGTGGTAACTACTCTATGTTCTTCGAGAAATATGAGCCAGTACCAAAATCTGTTCAGGAAAAAGTTCTTGCAGATAAATCCAAATAAATTCTGAAAAAAAGCATGGCTTATAACTGATTTCAGTTATTTCTGTGTAACAGAATCTAAAAACAATATTAAATCACAGAAATCCCTTAAAATAAGGGATTCTGTGATAAAAATAACTTGAAAAAGCTAAGATTATTTTATATAATCATAGATAGCCGAGTTATTAAATATAACAACTATAGCCAATATGGCATCAATTTAAGGAGGATATTCAAAATGGCAAAAGCTAAGTTTGAAAGAACAAAACCACATTGTAATATCGGTACCATTGGTCACGTAGATCATGGTAAAACAACTTTAACAGCAGCTATCACAAAAGTTTTATCTGAAAGAGTAGCTGGTAACGCAGCTGTAGATTTCGCTAACATCGATAAAGCTCCAGAAGAAAGAGAACGTGGTATCACAATTTCTACTGCTCACGTTGAGTACGAGACAGAGAAGAGACATTACGCACACGTTGACTGTCCTGGACATGCTGACTACGTTAAGAACATGATCACTGGTGCTGCTCAGATGGATGGAGCTATCCTTGTAGTAGCTGCTACTGACGGTGTTATGGCTCAGACAAAAGAGCACATCTTATTATCCCGTCAGGTAGGTGTACCTTACATCGTAGTATTCATGAACAAATGTGATATGGTTGACGATCCAGAATTATTAGAGTTAGTTGAGATGGAAATCACAGAACAGCTCGAAGAGTACGGATTCAATGACTGCCCAATCATCCAGGGATCTGCTTTAAAAGCTCTTGAAGATCCAATGGGACCTTGGGGAGACAAGATCATGGAATTAATGGATACAGTTGATTCTTATATTCCAGATCCACAGCGTGATACAGATAAACCATTCTTAATGCCAGTAGAGGACGTATTCACAATCACAGGTCGTGGTACAGTTGCTACAGGTAGAGTAGAGAGAGGAACACTTCACTTAAATGATCCACTTGAGATCTTAGGTGTTAAAGAAGATGTTCAGTCTACAGTTGTAACTGGTATCGAGATGTTCCGTAAACAGTTAGACGAGGCTATGGCTGGTGATAACATCGGTGCATTACTTCGTGGTGTTAACCGTGACCAGATCGTTCGTGGACAGGTTCTTGCTAAACCAGGTACTGTAACATGCCACAGAAAATTCACAGCTCAGGTTTACGTTTTAACAAAAGACGAAGGTGGACGTCATACTCCATTCTTCAACAACTATCGTCCACAGTTCTACTTCAGAACAACAGACGTTACAGGTGTTTGCGATTTACCAGATGGTGTTGAAATGTGTATGCCAGGTGATAACATCGAAATGACTATCGAATTAATTCACCCAGTAGCTATGGAGCAGGGTCTTACATTCGCTATCCGTGAAGGTGGACGTACAGTAGGATCTGGACGTGTTGCTACTATCATCGAGTAATTAAATATTATTCAGTAAATTCAAGGCTCCCAGAGATTTCTCTGGGAGCCTTTTTGCAACTTTAGAATATAAAAAACGGTGTCAGTGGTGCCCAAACGGTGCCAAAAAATATGCATAGATTGAAGAAAAGTAAAAAACACCCATACACATATGTGCATGAGTGTTTTTCAGCCATAATCAATATGGCTCTCTCTGTGTTAGTATATTACCACATTTAAGAATTTATGACAAGAGTTAATATTTATTTTTTAATGTAAGTTATAAAGTATCGAATTTATGATATTCAATTTTTGATTTTGGTAAAGAAATTAATGTATCAAGAACGCTCAAATTTTTTATTCCCATTTGACCTCTAACATTGTCAAACGCATTTGGCTGTAAAGTGCCTTGCAGTTCTATTAACATATTTTTTAATTCCATAATCATTGGTGCAAATTCTTCTTTTGGAAGAAAATATTTAAAGTATACGAGAATATCGAAAATATTTTTCTCTGTACATCTGCTGTATGATGTAGGAAGTTGTGCATAGTAAGGGTCTAAAATTCGTCCGCTTGCGGAATTGTTTCGTGCTTGTGTTTGATGAATACAAAAAACCCGTTCGTTATGTGCACAGGAGTTTCTTACTCTTCTTAACCAATGTAAGCTACCAATTAATAGTTTGACATTAGGCAAATTATTATCATCATACATAGAATATAATTTACAAATAGCGTGAGTTACATTTGTCTTACTATTTTGAAGCACATCAATGAAAGTAGAGAAATTCACAACTTTAATCATAATCCAAGTTGGAATTTGCTCGTGGTTTTTCATGTAAAACTGTACATATTCTGACTTGCTTTTGCTTAGCTCAGAATATGCAGAAGAGATAGTATTCATTTTTGATTGCAAAGTAACATTGGTGGAATAAGCATTTGTTTCATACCACGGTATTTTTCCGTTTTCATTATATTGGTCAAATTTGTAACCTGTTAAAGTCCTAACTTCTTCTTCAACTTGAGTGATGTACTTAAGTAAAAATAGTCTAAGCGATTCATCAAATTTCTTTAAACTATTTATTTGACTTAAGGTTGTATTAGGAAAATAGATATGATTTCCATGAGCATCAGTACCGCAAGTGAAAGGCATTTTATAGCCATTAATCATATTAAAGTAGCCGGAGCGTACTAATGATATTTTGTGTGGAGTTCCGTTACAATCAATTCTTTTATCTTTACGAAGTTTCTTCATTTGTTGATTATAAGTTAGAAAAGATTTATCATTTGCCATATATCTTATCTCCTTGTAGCATATATCTCTAATATCTTAATAATAGCATTTGTGTTATAAAATTACCATCCCTTAATCTGTTTTACCTGTTCTGCTCGTTCGGGATCTCTATGATACTGCAGCTTAAATTGTATCGTTTCGACCACTTCTTTCCTTGCTTCATCATCCAACTGATAAAAGGAAGTCAGAAGATTATCCACATCCGGCATACTATTTTTACCGAATAGGTACATAAGTGGATAGAGAGAGTTTTTCAAGTAGGTTTTGACTCTGCTTGCATCCAAGGCTCCATTCAATCCATCTGGGAGAGTGGGATATATTTCTTCTTCGGTAATAGCTCCAGAGAAAGGACTTGCAGAGCATATCTCATTCACATCAATATCTAAAACATTGGCAAGTCGGAGAGCAAAGTCAAAGCGGATATTGGAATCTTTTTGAATAATCGTGTATAACGTGGTGGCACTAATGCCGGTTTCTTTTGCAATTCTGCGTACATTTGTACCTTTTTCATCAAGGTACTCTTTTAATTTCTTTCCATCGCCCATAAGCAACCTCCTATTTTCATAGACAAAGTAATTACGAAAAACATAAACTCAATTATTATCATATCACATTTACGAAAAACATAAAAGTGAAAATTACATAATTTTAGAATTACGAAAACCGTAAAATATTATTTACGAAGTATTGACATTATTTACGGACAGTGATAATATGAATTTACGAAAACCGTACACAACAAAAATACAAGAGTTGTAACGGCATTGTAGAATGAGAAGGGAGGATGAATATATGGCGAACTATCAATATATGATGAGTGCGGATGATGTGGCTAAGGAACTGGATTGTTCCAAGTCGTATGCTTACAAGTTGGTTAAGGCAATGAATAAGGAACTTGCGGAGCAGGGATATATCACAATGGCAGGACGGATTCCAAGAGCATATTGGGCAAAAAAGATGTTCGGATACGAGCTGGCTGCGAACTAAGAGAGGAGAAGAAAGGAATGGCTTACAAAGAAAAAGACACGAAGAAATGGACTGCCCAGTGGTTTGAAACGAATGCAAAGGGCGAAAAGAAAAAACGAAGAAAGAGAGGATTTTCCACAAAAAAGGAAGCTCTGGAATATGAGCGACAGAAAAAACTCAATAGCAGTCGAAGTATGGATATGAAATTGAGTGAATTTATGGAGGTATATTTTGAGGACAAACAGAATGAACTCAAAGAACGTACCATGAAAAACAAACGTTATATGATGGAACAGCATATTATTCCGTATTTTGGAAATAAAATGATGAGTGAAATATCAGCTTCGCAGATTATTCAGTGGCAGAATGAAATGCAGACAAAAGGTTTTTCGGAATCATATCTGCGAATGATACAAAATCAGCTAACCAGTTTGTTTACTCATGCTTCACGAATTTACGATTTGCATACGAATCCATGCAAGAAGGTAAAGCGGATGGGAAACTCGGACAGCAGAAGCTTGGATTTCTGGACAACAGAGGAGTATCAGCAGTTTATTCAGACTATAGAACCGGGAACAAGATATTATCTCATCTTTGAAATTCTTTTCTGGACTGGATGTAGAATTGGAGAACTACTTGCATTAACTCCGGCAGATATAAACTTTGAAAGAAATCAAATCAGCATCACAAAAACGTACTATAGGACAGAACGAAAGGATGTGATTACAGAACCAAAGACAAAACAATCTGTGCGAACAATAGAAATACCGGAATTTTTGAAGCAGGAAATAAAGCAATTTATTGAAGGGCATTATGGTATGCCGGAGAATGAAAGACTTTTCCCTATCGTGCAGGAAGCGGTACAGCATAAGATGAAGCACAATATGGAAAAAGCCGGAGTAAAGAAAATCAGGGTGCATGATTTAAGGCATTCGCATGTAGCATATCTCATCAACAAAGGGATTGAGCCGATTCTGATAAAGGAAAGATTAGGGCATAAGGATATAAGAATTACCCTAAATACTTATGGTCACTTATATCCGAATCAGCAACGGAGAATTGCAGATTTGCTGGATAATGAACAAGAAAAAAGTCCCAACAGCGGCAACTGTCAGGACTAAAGATAACCGGATAAACCTCTGTTATCCTATGTATATACAAGCTAAGTATAGCAGAGGTTTTCTCCGGTAGCAATTATAAAATTAAAATTGGAGGAGAAAATGACAGAACAGAAGATTGAGTTAAAGATGATTAGAATGTCGGAGGTACAGTCGCAGGAGATTGAGTGGCTGTGGTATCCGTTCATTCCTTATGGAAAGCTGACAATTATCCAAGGTGATCCGGGGGATGGAAAGACAACAATGGTGTTGAATCTGGCAGCAAAGCTGTCAAAGGGCGAAGCACTGGATAAAAATATGAAGGTCACAGAGCCGGTCAATGTAATATACCAGACTGCGGAGGATGGTCTTGCGGATACAGTAAAACCAAGATTAGAGCTTGCCGGGGCAGACTGCGAGAGAATTATCGTCATTGATGAAAGTGACAAGTCACTGTCTATGGTAGATGAACGCTTGGAAGAAGCGATTGTAAGGACTGGTGCAAGGCTCTTGATTTTAGACCCGATACAAGCCTATCTGGGCGGTGGCATGGATATGAACCGAGCAAACGAAGCAAGGGATATGACAAAGAAATTAGGAGCATTGGCAGAGAAAACAAAGTGTGCAATTATCCTTATCGGTCATATGAATAAGGCTTCCGGCAATAAAGCGGCATACCGGGGCATGGGTTCCATAGATTTTTTCGCAGTGGCAAGAAGTGTATTACTGGTTGGCAGGGTAGAGGGAGAACCGAATACCAGAGCAGTTGTTCAGATTAAAAACAACCTTGCGGCATTTGGACATCCAAAAGCATTTGCCTTATCAGAGGAAGGCTTTCAGTGGATTGGAGATTATGAGATTACGGTGGATGAGGTGCTTGGCGGCATTGCACCAAAGGCAAATAAAATGGAGCAGGCAAAGCAGATGTTACGGGAACTTGCGGAAACACAGAATGCGGTTTTGAGCAACGAAATCTTTGACCGGGCAGATGAACTGGGAATTTCTAAACGAACACTGGAAAACGCAAAGAAAGAGCTGGGTATCCGGGCAAGAAAAATCAACAACGCATGGTACTGGGAACTGGATAAAGTAAAGCTGGAATAAGGGAAGAACGCAACAATGCAGAGTATACAGAAATGCGGTCTTGAACATTGCAAGGTTGCAAAATATATAGACATTGCGTTGTTGCGGTCTTGCAGAAAGGATTGGTGGATTGAAATGAAGAATGTGCAGATTTCGCAGGAATTGTTCTTTTTGCTCGTGAGATATTTTCTCATAGGGCAGGAAGAAACGGAGCCGGAGATAGCTAAGGCATTAGAGAAAAAGATGGATGCTCTGGTAATGAGAGAGCTGTATACGCAGTATAAAACTGCACCGACAGAGGAAGAAAAGGAAAAGGCACGCAGGGAATATCTGGACAGGCGAGGTGTGCCGGACAGCTTCCGATGGTAATTTCCTTAGACGAATAAAACGGGAGCGTGGCACGCACCCGTAGGATACGGTTAAGGGAAAATGGTGCGGTGGCAGCGATGATGAAGTGACCGGAACGGGCACAACTGCCGCAGGCATAAAAGCTCCCGGCAGGGCGCAAAACCTGACTTGTCAGGTTGCATTTTTGATGGCGGTAGCTGTCAAAAGTGCTTTTGCGTTACTTTCGACGAAAGTAACAAAGCCTGTGCCGTATCCGGCACTAAAAGATACAGGTAAAAAAAGATGCGAGGTGGTTTTTATTGGAGAGAACGATTAGCGGAATGATGGGGAAAGGCTCTGTGAATCACAATACAAGAGCATTTTCAGCAAAGAATGTAGATAAAGAAAGAAGCCGTGACAATGTGGAATTTTGCCACAAGGATATAAAGGCAGTGTATCATGAACTGTTTGACGAAGCTCTGGAAAGGTACAATGCGAAGCAGAAGCGGAGTGACAGAAAGATTGATAACTATTATGAGAAAATCCGGCAGGGGAAGCAGGAGAAACTGTTTTATGAAGTGATTTTCCAGATAGGAAACAGAGATGACATGAATGCACGGAGTGAGGAGGGGCAGCTGGCAAAGCAGATACTTATTGACTTCATGGCAGACTTTCAAAGCAGGAATCCGAATCTTCATGTATTCTCGGCACATCTGCACATGGATGAGGAAACACCGCACATTCATATTGATTTTGTTCCGGTTATTACCGGGAGTAAGCGAGGACTTGATACCAGAGTGTCACTGAAAGGGGCATTGGCGGAGCAGGGATTTGAGGGCGGTACCAGAGGAGCAACAGAATGGAACCAGTGGATAGAATCCGAGAAAAAGGAACTGGCGGCGGTCATGGAACGATATGGTGTTGAATGGCTGCAGAAGGGTACGCACAATAAACATCTGTCGGTGCTGGATTATGAGAAGCAGGAGCGAGCGAAAGAGGTTGCGGAGCTTGATAGTCAGCTTGCACAATCAGAACAGGCTTTGCAGACAGCAAGTAAAATGGTAGATAGTCAGCTTGCTCGTGCGGAAGAATTGGCAGAGATGGGAGATATGTTTCAAAGACGGAACGAGGAAATTAAGGCAGATAATGCAGAACTGGAAGAAGCATATATAGCCACGAAGCAGAGCTATAACAGTTTATCTGCAAAAAATAATCTCCTGATTACCGAGAATGAGGATTTGGAGCAGGAAAAGGAAAGGCGGTTGTCCGGCAACCGGGAATTAGAAAAGCAACAGCAGAAGCTTCAAAAAGAACTGGAAGCTATGGCAGGTTCTAAGGTCGCTCTGGAGCGTAATGTGAGAGTCTATGACGAGGAAAAACAATGGCAGCTTCCAGAGCCGGGAGTGGTACAGTCGGCAAAAGCCTATCGTGAAAAGGTGGCATTGCCATTGATTACAAGGTTAAAGGAACTTGTAAAAAGTCTGACAATCAAGTGTGTCGGTCTGATGGAGCAGGTTAAGAAGCTGACTGCAAAGGTAAATCAGCAGGAAGATGATATTGCATGGTACAAGAATAAAATCAAGGAGCAGAAAGGAACAATGGAGCATTTGCAGGAGAAAGCGGAGGATTTGGAACGAGTGAAACAGTATGTCGGGGCTGACAAAATACAGGATATTATTGACAATGTGAAAGAAGCGGAACGGTTACAGGCAGAGCAGAAGCGTTTGCAGAGAAGCTATCAGAACAGAATGAGCAGATAAGGAGATAGATGGATATGACGGATAAAATCAAAGAAACAGAAGTGTTGAGAAAGCACATCATTGGAGAAAACGGAATCAGTTACACTTTGGGAGAGGATGGTCTGTATTATCCAGACATCCGACTTCCGGAAGGAACGCATTATGAAATCGGCAGATACGGACAGATGCGAGCAGAGTATCTGAAAGAGTACCATAGAGCATTGTATCTGGAATTGCTGTTGGATGGAAATTTAAATGAATATCTGCACCAGACGGACGAAGAATGTTATCAGATGATGGAGCGATTGGTGGAACAGATGAAAGCAAAGCAGGGAGTGACGGAGCAGTTGAAGTCGGAGAATCAAATGCAGTGGGTAGGAATGATGAACAATATCTGGCACTGTGCGGAATAAGTGGTGTTGAGAGATATAGTATATGTGTAATAGATAGGGCGGTCTTCGGACTGCCCTTTTGAAAATTGTATAGAAAAAGGAACAATGAAATGATATAATAAAAAAAAGAGAATTAGAACAATTGATACGTGAACAATCGGCGTCAGGACAGAGAAAAAAACAGCTTACCATCTTTTGATAGCTGCCCTTTTCTCTGGACTGCACACCGATTTTTACCGATTGAACAAAA
>ERZ1023683.12-NODE-12-length-81185-cov-11.333539_pt1 | contig 81185 bp, 65 predicted proteins | sample MGYA00380345_ERZ1023683 | MGnify/ENA primary metagenome ERZ1023683 (study PRJEB33179, sample SAMN07449040) | human gut metagenome | biome: Human-gut; feature: Human associated habitat; material: Faeces | host: Homo sapiens | place: India:Kasaragod | collected...
GATAGAAATATATATGATATAAAAAATAAAGATGACTATGAGTTTAAAATGAAGAAAGGTCTTAACAGAGAAATTGTTGAAGAGATTTCAGCAAAGAAAAATGACCCAGACTGGATGAGAGAGATTCGTTTGAAGGCTTTAGAAACTTACGAAAAGCTAAAACTTCCAACATGGGGACCAGATTTATCTGAACTTAAAATGGATGAGATTGCAACATATGTTAAGCCAAAATCTAAATTGAACTCAAGCTGGGACGATGTTCCAGAAGATATAAAAAAGACTTTTGATAATTTGGGAATCCCAGAGGCAGAGAAGAAATCTTTAGCTGGTGTTGGAGCTCAATATGACTCAGAAGTTGTATATCATAGCATAAAAGAAGATTTGCTAAAGCAAGGAGTAATCTATACAGATATGGAGACTGCTGTTAGAGAATATCCGGATTTAGTAAGAGAGCATTTTATGAAATGTGTTCCAATAAATGACCATAAATTTGTAGCACTTCATGCTGCGGTTTGGTCTGGCGGATCTTTTGTATATGTTCCAAAGGGAGTAAAGGTTGATATTCCTTTGCAATCTTACTTTAGATTAAATTCACCAGAGTCTGGACAATTCGAGCATACTCTTATAATAGTAGACGAAGGAGCAAGCCTTCACTTTATAGAAGGATGTTCAGCACCAAAATATAATAAGGTAAATCTTCATGCTGGCTGTGTTGAATTATATGTAAAAGACAATGCTTATTTAAGATATTCAACAATAGAAAACTGGTCAAAAAACATGATGAACTTGAATACTAAAAAAGCAATAGTAGGCAAAAATGCACAAATTGACTGGGTTACAGGTTCGTTTGGCTCTAAAGTTTCAATGCTTTATCCAATGAGCATATTAAATGGAGAAGGCGCAAAAACAGAATACACAGGAATTACATTTGCAGGACATGGACAAGACCTAGACACAGGTTTCAAAGTAGTTCACAATGCACCAAACACATCATCAGTTGTAAATTCAAAATCAATTTCAAAAGATGGTGGAGCCTGCACATATAGAGCTTTAGTAAGAATTACAGAAAACGCTAAAAATTCAAAATGTAGCGTAAGCTGTGAATCACTGATGTTAGATGATATATCACGTTCAGACACAATTCCAGTAAACGACATAAGAACTGATGAAGTAGAATTTTCACACGAAGCTAAAATAGGAAAAATAAGTGACAAGGAAATATTCTACTTAATGAGTAGGGGATTGTCGGAAGAAGATGCAAAAGCCATGATAGTAAGAGGATTTGCATATCCAATTTCAAAAGAATTACCAGTAGAATATGCAGTAGAAATGAATAACCTAATAAACTTAGAATTGCAAGGTGCAATAGGATAATAGCCCAAAAGGGGCGTCCCTATTGGGCGAAAGAAAGGATTGAGGTAATGCTAAAATTAAATGAAACGCCTATTAGAACGGCAAATAATTTTAGAATAAATAATATAGAAATAGATGCACAAATACCAGAAATAATTCCAGAGTTTGAAAATGCTCAAATTATAAAGGAAAACAGTGAAATAGATGAGAATGTTTCGAATAGAGAATTAGTTTTTGGAAATAATAAAGAGCTTGAAAATATAGTTTTTTCAAAGGCTAATAGCAAAATTAGAATTTTAAATAATCAGAAAGCCGAAAATGTTAAAATTATATATACTTTTGATGAAGATAGCCAAGTTCTTTTAAATCAAATTGATATTGTTGCTAGTAAAAATATAAATGTCGTTATTGAGTACAAGTCGGAAACTGAAAAGGAATGTTTTCATGCGGGAATTATAAGAACATTTGCTAGCAATGGCGCTAATATAAATGTAACTGTTGTAAATTTGCTAAATGATGTGTCTACTAACATCGAGAGTTATGAGAATGATATTGAAGCAGATTCAAAGGTGTATCATAAGTTAATTGATATAGGCGCAAAGGAAAGTATTTCTAATTATTTTTCTAATGCTATTGGAAATAAAGCGGATAATGATTTGAAAACTATTTACTTAGGACAAGATTCACAAGTGAAAGATTTAAATTACATTGTACACTTACGTGGAGAAAAAACAAATGTCGATATAGATGTACAAGGAGCTTTGAAAGATAGCAGTAAGAAAAATTTCAAAGGAACAATCGATTTTAAAAAAGGTTGCAAAAAAGCAAAAGGAAACGAGAATGAGTATTGTATGTTATTATCAGACAAGGCAAAATCAATAGCACTTCCAATGCTTTTATGCACAGAAGCAGATGTAGAAGGAAACCACTCAACAGCCTCTGGAAAGGTTGATGAATCTGCAGTGTTTTATATAATAAGTAGAGGATTGAGCTACAAAGAAGCGGTAAGACTACTTGTAAAGGCTAACTTCAACAAAATTATAGAAGGAATACAAGATGAAGAAGTAAAAACAGAAATATTGCAAGAAATTGATAAAAGACTATAATGTTTTAATAAAATTGAGATATATCAAGCATATTCCAGTATTTATTAAAGGAAGGATTTTAAAATGGATTATAAAAAGGATTTTCCGATTTTTAATAATAGAAACATTACATATTTAGATAGTGGCGCTACAACTCAAAAGCCACAATATGTTATTGATGCAATCGATGAATTTTATGAGCATAACAATGCAAACCCACACAGAGGTGCGTATTCTCTTAGTATAGACGCAACAAATGTGTATGAGGGTACTAGAGAGAAGATTGCAAAGTTTATAAATGCTAGAAAAGCAAATGAGATAATATTTTCTAAAAATGCGAGTGAAAGCTTGAATTTAATTGCATATTCATATGGCTTAGATAATCTAAAGAAAGATGACGAAGTCGTACTTTCAATAATGGAACATCATTCTAACTTAGTACCATGGCAATATGTTACTAAAAAGACTGGTGCAAGTCTGAAATACATGTATATAAATGACAAATTTGAATTGTCGAAAGAAGAAATCGAAAACAATATAACAGATAAGACAAAAATAGTTGGAATTACACATGTATCAAACGTGCTAGGAACAATAAATAATGTAAAAGAAATAATAAAATATGCACATAAAAAGGGAGCAGTAGTAATTGTAGATGCTTCTCAAAGCATACCTCACATGAAAATTGATGTACAGGATTTAGATGCAGACTTTGTAGTATTCTCAGGACATAAAATGTTTGCTCCACTTGGAATAGGTGTATTATATGGAAAAGAAAAATTACTAAACAACATGAATCCATTCTTAATGGGCGGAGACATGATAGAATATGTTTACGAACAAGACACAACATTTGCTCAACTTCCAAACAAATTCGAAGCTGGAACACAAAATGTAGAAGGCGTAGTAGGGCTTGGAGCAGCAATAGACTATATAAACAAGGTTGGATATGACAATATAGAAAAAATAGAAAAAGAAGTAGTAAGCTATGCAAGACAGGAATTATCAAAACTAGATTACCTAGACTTATACATGAGCCCAAATGAGAAAAATCATTCATCAGTAATATCATTCAACATAAAAGGTGTACACCCACACGATGTTGCAAGCATGCTAGACTTTAAAGGAGTTTGCGTAAGGTCTGGAAACCATTGCGCACAGCCATTATTAAGATATATGGGAATAGACTCAACATGTAGAGCAAGCTTTAGCATATACAACACCAAGGAAGATGTAGATAGACTAGTAGACGCAATAAAATTTGCTTACTCAAAATTTGAAAAATTTATAAAACGTTAAATTTTCGCCAAATAGGGACGCCCTTTTTTGGGCGAAAAAATATATTCGCTATAAAATTACATTTGATGAAGAAAGGACAAAAAATGGACGATTTACAAGATGTATATAATGATTTAATAATGGAACATAGCATGAATTCATACAATAAGAAAAAACTAGAAACTTGTGATTTGTGTGAAATGGGACATAATCCAAACTGTGGTGATGAGATAGAATTGCAGGTAAAGCTAAATGGTGATGTTATAGAAGATATGGCTTTTTCTGGACATGGATGTGCTATTTCTCAAGCTTCTACATCAATAATGATAGATACTCTAAAAGGTAAAACAGTTGAAGAAGCAAAGCAAATTATAGATACTTTTATTGGAATGATAAAAAGAGAAATAACTGACGAAGCAGAATTAAAAAAACTTGACGAAGCAATAGCTTTAAAAAATGTATCAAATATGCCAGCAAGAGTAAAATGTGCACTGCTAGCATGGCATACTTTAGAAGATATGATAGAAAAGAAGCAATAATGTAAGAAAACAAAAAATAATAAAACATAAAAGAAAATTTAATAGAAAAAATATTTGGTGTTAAATAAAAAAATGATATATAAAATTTCCTTAAGTAATGTACTTAAGGAAATTTATTTTATATATAAGATATCATTCGAATGCAATTATATCAAGTGGTTAGAAACAAAAAAAGAAAATGATATAATTTTGAAATTTAACTGTAATAATTTTGCAATAAAACGGTAAACATGTTATAGGTATAGCTATTTTTAAATTTCTTTATCTATCCTTAAGTACATTACTTTGGGATAAATAAAGAAAGGATAAAAGATATGAAAACGAAAGAAATGAAAGGAATAACGTTAATAGCATTAGTAATAACCATAGTAGTATTGATGATATTAGCAGGAGTAAGTATCAATACCGTATTAGGTGATGATGGAATAATACAAAAGGCAAAAGAGGCGGCAGAAGCAACAAAACGAGCAAGTGCGGAAGAAGAGATGAACAGATTGGTATTAGAATATCAATTAGCAAAAAATGATGAAACATTGGAAAGTTTCTTGCAAGAAAAAGTAACAGAAGGAAGAATAGATGGAGTAACAGATAATGGAGATGGAACAATAACAATAACAAAAAAAGTAGATGGAAAAGATTATACAATAACAGTAAAAAAGCCAGTAGCACCAACGCCAAGTGTAAAGGTAGGTGCAATAAGAGTAGTATCAGATAGTACGGGAGCAGGCTCAAGTCTAGGAGAAGCAAGTACAAGAAAAGGTACAACATTATACATAATGATTGAAAGTACAATATCTGGAGGAACAACAACAGTAAGTCCACAAGTGCCATATGCAGTAACAGAAAATGGAACATATAAATTTACAGTAACAGGAACAGTAAATGGAACAGCAGATACAAAAGAAGTAAGTGTAGAAGTAAATCAATTCAAAATGGAAATTAATTTAGATGATGTGCAAATAGGAGATAGCGTAAACTATACATATGGCACAGCAAGCAGTTATTCTCTTGCATCAACATATAGTGGATACAGTAGTAATCAAACAATAGCCCAAACAACAGGGTTAACATGGAAAGTGCTAAATGTAGATAAAGAAAATGATACAGTAGATATAATAAGTACAAACCCAACAAGTAGTACCGTATATTTTAAAAATATATTAGGTTATAATAATGGGCCATATTTAATGAATGAAATATGCAAAGCTCAATACAGTAATAAAACATTAGGAGTAGAGGCAAGAAGCATAAACTTGTTAGATATGGAAAAGCACTTAACACCAACAGGAATAACAAATAGAAATGCATATACAGATACAGATGCAGTAAAATATGGAACAACAAAAACATATACAAGTAGTACAAAATACCCAAGTCTGTATGCAAACCAAAAAGGAGCAGGACCAAATATAACAGCAGCAAATGCAAGTACAATATCTCAACCCAATATATCCAAAGATAATTTTATACCAGACCCATATGAAGAAAGTAAGCCAATAGTACCAAAAGATACAACAGAGCCAACTACATCTAGTACATACGGAACAGGAAGCCCATTAACAGTAACGCAGACAGCTTATATGATAGCTATAGATAATACTAATTATGGAACTGCATACAGTATACTAGCAAGTAGTACATGGTTCTGGGTGGCTGCGCGTCATGTCCATGCTGACTCGAGTCATGCTTTCTTTGGCCTTCGCGTTGCGCGCACGGGCACTGGCGGCTCCACGATGTTCTATTCGGATGGTGGCGCGAACGACAGTAGCTTGGCTCTTCGCCCCGTAGTTTCTCTACCATATAGTCTCCTAACAGGAGAGCAGACAAATGGAGCTTGGAACTTGAGCAAGTAGAAAAAACAAATAAAGTTTACATAAAGATGAAATAACTCCAGATTATTAAGTTTTGCTTAAATTTCTGGGGGTATTATTTTTATTCCAAATTTAGTTCTGTATATTCTTCTTCATAATTTCTTATTTCGTCTGGCAATTCTTCTGACCATGGCAAATATTTTTCTATGTCTGTGTCTTTTTGCTCTCCTTCTAATTGTGGCAGTATTTCCAATAAATAATTTTTCTCTTTTCTCAATTCACATTTTTGCTTTATCCATTCATCTGATGCTGTATTTGGAACAAGTTGCTCTTCAATTATACCGTAAGCATTCAATAAAATTTAATTAAAATAATTGGTAAAAATAGAATTAATAAGTTTAAATAAAAAAATAAAACAATATGTTTTAATACAAAATAAGGAATTATTATCTCATGAGTGATATAAAGATACTATAAAAATTATGTATAAATGGAAAGGACAAAAGAAATGCTTTTATCAATGAAAAAACTAAATGAAGTAAAAAATATTATAGTATCAAGAAGAAAAAGAAAAGATTTTGAAGTGGTAACAGAGGAGTGGCTTAAATACAAAAAAAATACTGTAAAAAAATCTACTTATTATAATTATTCATATAGTGTAGCAAAATATTTATATCCGAGTTTTGCAGGAAAAAATATTACCAAAATAAAAAATTATAATAATTTCATAGAAGAACTCTCAGATACGTTATCACCAAAAACTGTGCGTGATATTGTTACTAAACTAAAGGAAATAATAAATTTTTACGAAGAAGAACATAATACAAAGTTAAACATAAAAAAGATGAGTTTGCCTAAAATGAACAAAAAAGAGATACAAATTTTATCAAATAAAGAGAAACAAAAATTAGAAAAATATTGCATACAGCAAAATGATTTAAAATCATTGGGAATATTAATATGTTTAAATACTGGACTAAGAGTTGGAGAAGTTTGTGCTTTGAGATGGGAAAACGTTGACTTTGAAACTAGAAGAATACATGTAGAGAAGACTATAGAAAGAATATATTCAAAAGAAGAAAACAAAACAATAGTTATTATAGATACACCAAAATCAATAACATCAGTAAGGACTATTCCTATAAATAGTAAATTATATAATATTTTAAAACAGATAAGAGGAAAGAGTAAAAAAACTGATTTTGTATTAACAGGCTCGAGTGAACACTATGTGGAACCAAGAAATTATCAATATCATTTTAAAGAAATTTTAAAAAGAAGCAAAGTAAAAAAATATAAATTTCATACTTTAAGACATACATTCGCAACAAATTGTATAGAGGCGGGAATGGATATAAAATCTTTAAGTGAAATATTAGGACATGCAGATGTAAGTATAACACTAAATATATATGTGCATTCATCAGATAAGGCAAAAAGAAAATATCTTGAAAAAATATAAAAATTATGTTAAAACTAGGATAAATTTAATTATGGTATGAGATTAGAAAAGAGACGAATAATAATGGGAAACATTGTATTATTAGATGATTTAACGATTAACCAAATAGCTGCTGGCGAAGTAATTGAACGCCCTATGAACGTTGTAAAAGAGCTGGTGGAAAACTCTATTGATGCTGGTGCTACAAAGGTGGTTGTAACAATAAAAGATGGTGGAAAAACGTTAATACAGGTTACAGATAACGGCTCTGGAATAGATTTAAATAATATGGATATAGCACTAGAGAGGCACGCAACGAGTAAGATTTCTAAAATAGAAGACTTAGAAAATACGTACAGTTTTGGCTTTAGAGGTGAAGCTCTAGCAAGTATATCATCAATTTCAGAACTTACTATGATATCCAAAACAGCCGATGAAATGGTGGGCTACAAGTTATTTTCAAGAGGTGGAAATATACTAGAAAAGGACGAAATTGGAGCCCAAACAGGAACTACTATTAAAGTTGAAAAATTATTTTATAATACTCCAGTTAGATACAAATTTTTAAAAAATGATGCCACAGAGTTTAGATATATAAAGGAATTCTTGCAAAAAGTTGCATTAGCCGAACCAGATAAATCGATAGAGCTAATAAACAATGGCAAACAAATACTTAAAACATCTGGTAATGGTGAAATTAAAGATGTTGTATATTTACTGTATGGAAAAGAAATAAAAGACAACCTTGTAGATGTAAACTATCAAGATGGAGACATAAAAATAACTGGAGTAGTCGGAAACACCTTTATAGCTGAAGAGAACAGAAAAAATCAAATTTTATTTTTAAATAATAGAAACATACAAGACAAGATACTTACAAACAGTGCTGACCAAGCCTTTAAAGGTTCTACTGGAATTGGAAAATATGGGTTCTTTATACTAAATTTACAAATGACAGCCGACTACTATGATGTAAATGTGCATCCAACCAAAAAAGAAGTAAGGTTTAGAGATGAAGATAAAATATACAAGGCGATGTATCATGCTATAAAAAATGCAATTCTTAGCAAAGACTTTTTAGGAAACACCGAAACAGAAAACAATAAAGAAGACTATATAGAAAATGAACTAGAATTTGTAACAAATCACTTTGATATGAAAGAAAATAGCTTCTTGAGTGGATTGGAAAAGGCACAGGCAAAGAACAAAACTGTAATTGAAATGAACTTGCTAGACGATGTACAACAAGAAGAAAAAGTAGATGAGAAGCAAGAAAATAAATCAGATGTAGAGACAGAAATAGAAGCTAAAGAAGAACTGGATGCTCCAAAAGAAAGTTTAATAACACGTGAAGAGAAAAGAAAAATAAATTATAAATACATTGGGATAGCATTCAAAACCTACATAATAGTAGAAATAGAAAATGAAATATATCTAATAGACCAACATGCTGCACACGAAAGAGTGCTATATGAACAAATAAAAGAAAACTACAAGAACCATATACAAAACAATGTACAAATGATGTTAATACCAGAGGTATTTACGCTTTCATATAAAGAAGCAAGATTTGTAAAAGAAAATATGGAATTGTTCAAAAATACAGGGTTTGATATAGAATTTTTTGGAGATAATACAATAAAAATAAGCGGAATACCAGACCTAGAATATAAAGTGGACAGAAGCCGCGTATTCTTAGATGTATTAGATGAAATGCTAACAAACGAGAGAAGTTCTCTAAAAGACATAGAAGAAAGGTTTGTAGCAACAGTTGCATGTAAAGCTGCTGTAAAAGCTGGAATGGATTTAAGCAGACAAGAAGTAGAAAACTTAATAAGCAGTTTACTGGGATTAAAAAATCCATATACATGCCCACACGGTAGACCAACAACAATAAAAATTGACATACATTGAAGATTAAATAAAATTATTAAATTTCAATTTGTTCGCTTGTTTTTTTACTAAAAATACTATATAGTATTTTATGTAGAAAATGAGATAGCGGATATGTTGTGTTTGCCACTCTTCAAATACTCGATATACTCGAGAGCAAGGAGGTGGTTGTTTATGGTAAATTTTTTACTTGTCCTAATATTAGGATTAATGATTTCAATAACTGTAAACGTAGCCTTATTGTGTATAATATACATAATGTGGACTAATAAACAATAAAAACAACACATTCTGCTTTTGTCGGTTGGAATGTGTTGTTAAAACTTTATAAGTGGAATCACACGTTCTGTGACTCTCATTTTCTATTTATATTATACACATATTTTTTTAGAATGTCAATTTTTATTGATTTTTTGAAAAGTATTAACATTTCAATATTAATCCATAATAATTGTAAAAATCCAGTTGAAAATTTTCAACCTTTTTGGTAGTATATATTTGAAAAAGGTTTAAAAATATTTATAAACAAATATAATTTCAAAAGAGAATAATGTAACATTAACTACAGAAAAAGAGATGGAGATAATACAGGATAAGCGTAACAAAGAGAAAAAATAGTTGAAAAATATATAACGTAGGAGAAATAAATGGGGAGAGAACAGGATTGGAAAGAGATTGAGAAAACACAGTTAAATTATGAACAAGGATTAAAAGACCAATATAAAGGAATAGACATTATAAAAATTAGCAAAGAAAACAGAAAAACAATTCATAAAATTAAGAAAATAAATGCTAAGGCAGATAAATTGGTAAGAGCGTTGCTTATTTGGTATGTTATATTTTTAATACTATTAATAATATTTGGAACACATATATATATAATGTATTTAAATAATATCAAAAACCGAGTAAACATAGATTTTATAGCTGATTTAAAGGATTGTTATGGAATTAATGCTAAAGTAATAAAAAAAGATGTAGATAAATCTGAAAATGGAAAATATGTGCTTAAGTCAAAAGAAAAAAAGCCTATTGAATTTATTGTAATAAAAAAATTTGGAAGCTATACGTTTGACTATTTTGACCGTACTCTAAAAGAAGAATATGAAAAATCTAGTGATGAAATTAAGAAAACTTTTGAACCGCATGAAGAGTACAATGTAAATGGAGGGTTCAAGTATAATTTAAATTCCAATGCATCAAGTTTATCTGACATAGATAATATAGTACATAAATATGTTCAAATGAGAGATAATGCAGGAAAACATTTTGGATATAACTGGAATGTAAATATAAATTTTGACGGAATGACTGAAAAGATATGGTCTATGGGGTCAAACGAAGATGAAGAATCTATAAGTAGAAGAGTAAAATGTGAATATGTGGTAGCAAAGGTAAATGGAGGGGATAGCACCAAATTTACAGATGAAGAAATAACAAGGTATTACAAGCCATATTCATTAAAAGTATTTATTAATGGCAAGGAAGTTTATACTACAATAATGGATCAGCAGGTGCAACAAACAGCATTATATAGCTATTCAGAAGAAGATTATACTATGCCGATATCTGCACTTGGAGAAATTGAACAAGTTCAAATAACGTATAACAAATATAGCATGCCACTTGAACTTACATTTAAAGATAAAACATATAAAATAGGTGGTTCAACCGTGGATTTGGAAAATAGTACTATTCCGACTTATGTAGAAGTACAAACTTTAAAACAAATAATAGGGGCAAAGTTAGAATTTAACTATAAAGAGCAAAAATTGAATATTGTAGTTAAATAAATGTTACAAGGGCAAGTAATTATTGTAAATTACTTGCTCTTATGCTATAATCCATTTGCAAATAGCATAAGATTAAGAAGAAATTAAATAGTTTCTTTTAAGGAGGAAAATTTGAAACGCATTTATATAATTTTAACATACAGTGGTACAGTACTTTCAAGGATTGTAAAAGCATACACAGGAGCCGAATATTCGCATGTGTCTATAGGATTGGATGAAAATTTGACAATGATGTACAGCTTTGGAAGATTGAATCCATATAATCCATTTATAGGTGGATTTGTACATGAGGGAATAAACATTGGAACATTTAAAAGATTTAAAAATACTCAGACAGCAGTTTATTCTATAATGATTTCGGATGAGCAGTATAATAGATTAAATCAGATAATACATAAGGTTGAGGCAACTTCTCAAGAATATAAATTTAATTTTATTGGACTTGTTGCAGTTGCTTTACATATGAAAATTCAGAGAAGAAGGGCTTTTTACTGTGCAGAATTTGTGAAGTATGCTATGAAAAAGGCTCAAATTAGGAATAATTTGCCAGATATAGTAAAACCAGAGGATTTCTTAAACTTAGAGAATATAAGATTAGAATATAAGGGCGCACTGAAACAATATAAAGTTGAAGAACTGCCAACTTTGAATGTGGCAAATTTATGAGATAAACATATGCCAAATATGTAATTATAAATTTGAAATAGCTGTAATAATGCATGACAAAAGGAATGTGATAAAATAATGAGTAAAACAAGGATATTAAAGTTAGTGATGTTTGTAGTAGCACTTGTAATTTGTATTGGAGCAACAATATATTTGTTTCCAGTAATGAAAAACTTATCAACTGTGGAAGGACAAGTTGCATTTAAGCAAAAAGTAGAAAGTTCTGGTGTGCTAGGACTACTTTCACTGTTTGCTCTTGAGGTTGCACAAATATTTTTATTTATAATACCAGGCGAACCGATTGAAATTCTAGCAGGAATGTGCTACGGAGCCTTATGGGGTACAGTTTTTATTATGGCTTCAGCAGGAATTATTTCTACCGTGATATTCTTCTTGGTTAGAAAATTAGGAAAGAAATTCGTGTATGAATTTTGTGATGAAAAGAAAGTAAAGAAAATAGAAAACAGCAAACTTTTTCAAAACCCTAAAAAAATAGAAATGATAATGCTAATACTATTTTTATTGCCTGGAACGCCAAAAGATTTATTAGTATACATTGCAGGACTGTTACCAATAAAGCCAACAAGGTTTATAGTAATATCCGTACTTGCAAGGTTCCCATCAGTAATATCATCAACATTAGCTGGTGCGAATATTGCAGTGGGTGACTGGAAATTGGGAATTTTATTATATGGAGTAATTGTAGTAGCGGTGGCAATTTTAATATTTATATATCAGAAATTTGATAAAGAAAAAATAACGAGTGAGGCGTTGAAAACGATAAAATAAGGAACGGAAAATAATTGTAAACTAATAGTTGTAAAACTATTAGTTTTTTGATATGATAAGTACGAAATGTATATAAATAGGAGGGGTTTGAATGTCTGAAGAAGAAAACTATATAATCGAAAATGAAACGCAAGATACAAAAAAGAAACAGGAATATTGGAATACAGGAATTGGTTTAAATAAAGTTGATAATTTAGAACCTTCTAAATATTTGATAGATTTGTCTAAAAAGAATATTAATGGAGAATTAAAATATTCAGAAGTTGAAAATCTATTAAAAACTTATTATGAAACACAGAATCAGAGTGACATAAGCATTCAAAGAGAAAAAGAATGCGATATAGTATCTTTAAGAATAGCTCAGTTATTAGAGGATAAAAGCTTTGGATTTAGTCCTGTGGCATTAAAGAATATCCATAAGTTTTTATTTAAAGATATTTACGATTTTGCTGGAAATTATAGAAATTATAATATAACTAAAAAAGAAGAAATTCTAAATGGAGATACAGTAAAATACGTAAATTACCAAGATATAGAAAGCTACATTGAGTACGACTTTAAAGAGGAAAAAGATTTTGATTATTCAAAATTAAATAAAGATGAATTAATAAGCCATATTATAAAATTTACATCAAGCATCTGGCAGATTCATCCATTTGGAGAAGGAAATACCAGAACGACAGCAGTGTTTATTGAAAAGTATTTAAATAGCATTGGATTCAATATTAATAATGATATGTTCAAAAATAATAGCTTGTATTTTAGAAATGCTTTAGTAAGGAGCAACTATGGAAACATTCCAAAAGGAATATATCCAACTTTTCAATATTTAGCAATGTTTTTTGAAAATTTATTGCAAGGCAAAGAACATGAATTAAAAAATAGAGAGTTATATGTTAAGGAATTATTTGAAGAGGAATGAGGAAAAATATATGTACAGATAAAAAAATTTGAAAGGAAATCCCTGTACAATTACTGTTGACTTTTACAATTTTAATAAGTATAATCTAAGTGAAAATTGTATGATTTAAGCATATATTTTTAACTATGACAAAAACTATATATATGGAGGTAATACAAATGAATGAGAAAATGTATGAAATTATGAGAGATGGAAGAGGTTTTATTGCAGCACTTGACCAAAGTGGTGGAAGTAGTGCAAAGACTCTAAAAAATTATGGAATAGATGAAAGTGAATATAGCTCAGAAGAGGAAATGTTTAATCTAATCCATGAAATGAGAAAAAGAGTTATGACAAGCAAAGTGTTCACAAATGAGCACATTTTAGGAACAATTCTTTTCGAAAAAACAATGATGTCAGAGGTAAATGGAAAATTTACAGCAGATTATTTATGGGATGAAAAAGGAATAGTTTCTTTCTTAAAAGTTGATAAGGGATTAGCCGAAGAAAAGAATGGCGTAAAATTAATGAAAGAAATTCCAAACTTAAAGGAAGAAATAGAAGAAGCTAACAAAAAGCATGTATTTGGAACAAAGATGAGATCAGTAATATATGAAGCAAACGAAGAAGGCATAAGAGATATTGTAAATCAACAATTCGAATTTGCAAAAACAATATGTGACGGTGGATTAGTTCCAATAATTGAGCCAGAAGTAGACATACATTCAGAGCAAAAAGAACTTTGCGAAAAAATATTAAAAGACGAAATAATAAGAAAACTAAAAGAATGGAATCCAGCAGACAAAATAATGTTCAAATTTACAATACCAACAGTTGCAAACCATTACTTAGATTTATATGATTACGACTGTGTTGTAAGAATTGTTGCTTTATCTGGCGGATACGAGATAGATGAGGCATGTGAATTACTTGCTAAAAATAACAGAATGATAGCAAGCTTCTCAAGAGCACTATTACAAGACTTAAATGCACATCAAACACAAGAAGAATTTGATACAGCATTAAACAATGCAATAGTAAAAATATACAATGCATCAATAGATTAAAAGTAGACAAAAACTGGGTAAAAAGTTTTCTATAAACCTTAAAATTGAAAACAGGAGGAACCAGTTGAAAATACAAATATATTATGGTATTATAAATTTGTAAACAAAGGTATTTGAAATGAAAAACAAGAGAAAAGAGGAGTAAAGTAGAATGAATAAACCAGCAAACTGTTGTGGCTATATATACCATGCATTTTACCAAATGCAAACTTTAGTAAAATTAAGGCTTGTTTGTTGTACTCCAAAATATAAAATCAAAAAGATAGAAATGGAGTAAAAACTATTTCTATCTTTCTGACGTTAAAAAGACTTGTTTTAAAAAATTATACATAGGGGGGAAAATACTCAAAATGACCAAAAAAGAAAATGGAATTACTATTATTGCACTTATTGTTACTATTGTAGTTTTGTTAATATTAGCAGGAGTAAGCATAAGCTTAGTAATAAACAGAAATGGAATAATTTCAAAAGCAAGAGTTGCAAAACAGGAAACTGAGATTGCAGATGAAAAGGAAAAAATAAACTTATCAGCATTAGCAGCACAAGCTAATAATGAAGATGCTGTTATAAGAAGAAATGACTTTGATAAAGAGTTGAAAAAGTTCTTTAATGAAGATTACATACTAGAACCTGATAGTGATGCTGAAGAGTATGAAGTAACTTGCAAAAAGAGTGGAAGAAAATACACTATAAAAAGTGGAATAACAAAGAAAAATCCGGATTACAAATTGAATAACAATAATACAACATTCTCATCAAGCCCAAGTGGTTGGACGAATGGTGATGTAATAGTTAATGTAAAGACAACTATTCAAGAGTATACATTGCAAACAAGTAAAGACGGTAAAAATTGGAATGATTCAAATGAACAAGTTTTTTCTACTAATGGAATTATGTATGCAAGACTGTGGAATGGAAGTGAATCTGTTTCAGAGTTGCAATATGAAATAAATAATATTGACAAAAGTACTCCGGAAGTATCTGCAACAGCGATAAATACTAATAGCATAAAAATAAGTGCGTCAGATAGCGAAAGTGGAATAATAGGTTATGCAGTAACAACAAGTTCTACGAAACCAGAAAACTTTACAGGAGTTACGAATACAAAAAGTTTTGAAAATAGTATATCAAAATTGGCACACAATACTACATATTATGTATGGATAAAAGATGAAGCAGGAAATACATCACAATATAGTTTAAAAACACCGGAATTAAAGGCTGGAAGTTTAAAATTATCTAAGGCAATGACACAAAAATCTGATGCAAGTGATGTAGCAAATAATATTGGCTCATATATAGGCAGTACAGTAACAAATTATACTCCTAATGGAGGAGACAAAAATGTCGGATGGAAAATATTTTATGCTGGTAAATCAGATGCGGGAGATTCATCAGAGAATGACCATATATATTTAATAGCAGATGATTATATAGACATAAAGAATTCTGCAGGGGAATATAATACACCAGGAAGTGTGGATGCATTAGTTGACTCTCCAAAATGCGCAGCACTTGTTCATGTAGGAGGTTCAGGTGATAATAGCTTAGCCAAAAATTGGTTAAAAGAAGATTATGGTAGCTCTCCAATAGAATATATGTTAGATACAGAAGGATGGTCGAGTTTATATGGAAATGAATATGCTGAATATGCAATAGCAGGACCTACAGTAGAAATGTTTGCGAAAAGTTGGAATAGTAATGATGGATATCCAAAGTTAAGTTATTATTATGATGAGTATGGATACTCGATTGATAATATTAAATCTACTGATACTGGCTATAGTGATAAACTATACTTTCAAAGCATTGAAGAAGAAGTAAGAAATAGTTGCGATGGTTATTGGATAATAGGTCAAAGCCGTTGGTATGCAACAGTACCAGTTGGTATAAGTATTACAAATAAGAATGGAGACCACTCGGTAAATTCATATGCACAGTGGGGACGAAATAGTTTAGGCTTCAGACCAGTAGTATGTCTAAATACCAAGGTTAAACTACAAGCAGATGGAATGGACAGCAATGGAAAAACAAGATACAAAATAGTTGAAACATCTAATGAAGAAAGTAGTACTCAAGCTTATACGAGTGATGAATGGAGCTCACAAAATGTATATGCAACTCTTGTTAATGTAACAACAGGAAGTGGAATAAATACAAGCTATGAAAGCAGTGTTGACTCTGCACAAAATGTAGCAACAGGAACAACAAACACAAGTGAAATAAATACAGAAGGAATAACAACATTAAGAGTTAAAACTACTGATGGTACAAATACGGTTTATAGCAATAACTATATTGTAAAAATAGATAAAACATCTCCGACTCCGGGAACACTTGCAATGAAACTAAACAGTAGTACTGGAGAAGAATATACTAGTGGAGCAACGAATAACAATATATATATAAAATTAAACAATGGAAGTGATTCTACAAGTGGGCAAAAAAGTAATGTTTATAAATTAAAGGGAGTAACTGAAAGTGAAAATTTAACAGAGACTACAATAATTACAAATAAGGGCACTACAGTGGCAATAGTAACAACAGTGGATAATGCGGGAAATACAGCGACAAGAACCTATAATATTACAAAACAATTGCCTAAACTAGCTACACCAAAATTGACTGCAGATGGTTATTCAAAATTGACTTGGGATAGAGTTGAAAATGCAACAAAATATGTTGTGCAAAGTATAGTAGAAACTGTGGAAGTTGGAAAAGATAAAACATCTTATGATGCTTTAACAATGCGTAAAAATTTACTTAATAATGGAGTTGAGATATTTAGCGAAATTGTAAGAATTAAAGCGGTTGGCGATGGCATAAATTATGAAGATAGTAACTGGTCAAACTAGGCAAGATTAATGGAGTGCTTATCTGGAGAAACTGAAATCGATATATATGATGAAGAAAAGAAAAAGAGAAGAAAGAAAAAATTAAAAGACTTAAAAGTCGGGGATAAAGTAATTTCATTTAATACAGAAACGAAAAAATGGGAAATAGATGAAGTACTAAATGACGATATGCACGAAGTTAAATTTGAGCTAAGCTATGATATATGGACTTTCTCTGACGGAACTCAAATAACAACGGTAAAGAAGCATGAATTCTACAATGTGAGTCAGGAAAAACTAATGTATATTGATGAATGGAATATGGGAGATAAAATATACAAAGAAGATGGAACAACGCCAAGTTTAATAAAACATGAGCAAGTACAAGAGCCAATACGTCATTACACATTAATGAACCATAACCATAACTATATAGCAAATGGATGCTTATCTGGAACAAGAGAAATGAGAAAAATAAAAGTAGAAGATTTAAAACCAGTTGATATTGATTAAGAGTGAGGAGAAGAAATGAAGGGTAAAAAAATAATTTTATGTATTATTTGTTTAGTAGCAATATTATCAATAATTATCGCATTTGGAGTAAGTCAAAAAGATAATGCAAAAGACAAAACAAATGAAAAAAATCAGAATAATATGCAAATAGAATTACAAGAAGGCAGCAAAATTGATGTAAAAAATCTAGAAAATGCCAAAATTGAAAATGGAATGAAAGTAAATAATTCTCCAAAAGCTCAAGAAGAAAAGATAGTAGAAAATCTTAAATATTCAGAATTTTCGATGGATTCTAAGAATGGAGAAAGCAATTTTAGACTAAGAGTTACAAATATAGGAAAAGAAAAAACAGAAGAGCAATATGTAAAAGTAACATGCTTAGATGTAAATGGAAATTCGATTGGAGAAATTTATTTATTAGTTTCAGAGCTTAAGCCAGGTGAGTCGATAAGTGCAACAGCAAATATAGCAGATGACTATATAAATTTATATGATTATGAAATTTCAAAATAAAAAATAAAAACAAAAAAGTAAACTAATAGTTGTAAAACTATTAGTTTTTTGATATGATAGGCGTAAATTTGAATGTACAGTTTGGGGACGGAGAAAAAATTGTACAATAAATAGAAAAATAGGTGTTTAAAAAATATTAGAAATTAATATAAAACTTGTACATTTTTTTCTCCGTCCCCGGAATGCTTAGGAATGCTTCGTTGTACATTAAATAAACATAAGGAGGATTTTTTAATGAGTGAATACGAATGTGTTGACAGCGTTGAAACTTTGACAAAGACACTAGAGAGAGTTAAGAATGCACAAAAGGAATTTTCAAAATATTCACAAGAGCAGGTAGATAAAATATTTCAGGCTGCGGCTATTGCTGCGAATGAAGCAAGAATTCCACTTGCTAAAATGGCAGTCGAAGAGACTGGAATGGGAATAGTAGAAGATAAAGTAATTAAGAACCATTATGCGGCAGAATATATATATAATAAATACAAAAATGAAAAAACTTGTGGAGTAATTTATCAAGATGATAGTTATGGAATTAAGAAGATAGCTGAGCCAGTTGGTATTGTGGCTGCTGTTATTCCTACAACAAACCCAACTTCTACGGCAATTTTTAAAACTTTAATTGCACTAAAAACTAGAAATGGAATTATAATCAGTCCTCATCCAAGAGCTAAAAAGTCTACGATAGAAGCCGCAAAAACTGTTTTGGAAGCAGCAGTAAAGGCAGGTGCTCCAGAAGATATTATTGCATGGATTGATGTTCCATCGCTTGAACTTACTAATATGCTAATGCAGTCTGCTGACATCATACTTGCAACTGGTGGACCTGGCATGGTTAAGTCTGCTTATTCGAGTGGAAAGCCAGCTTTAGGCGTTGGTGCGGGAAATACTCCTGCTGTTATTGACGAGAGTGCTAATGTGATTTTGGCAGTAAACTCTATTATACATTCTAAAACATTTGATAATGGAATGATTTGTGCTTCTGAGCAATCTGTAATAGTAAGCGACAAGATTTATGATAAGGTAAAAGACGAATTTGTTAAAAGAGGATGCTATATATTGAATCCTGAAGAGACGGAAAAGGTTCGTAAGACTATAATTATAAACGGAGCCTTGAATGCTAAAATAGTTGGTCAAAAAGCACACACGATAGCAGAACTTGCTGGAGTTAGTGTTCCAGAAAATACTAAAATTTTAATCGGAGAGGTTGAAAGCGTAGATTTATCTGAAGAATTTGCTCACGAAAAATTGTCTCCAGTACTTGCAATGTATAAATCAAGCAGTTTTGACGATGCTCTTGAAAAGGCATATAGATTGATAGAAGATGGCGGACTAGGACACACCTCATCTTTATATGTAAATACTGTTACAGAAAAAGAAAAAATAGAAAAATTTTATAGCAAAATGAAAACTTGTAGAGTTTTAGTAAACACACCATCATCACAAGGTGGAATTGGAGATTTGTATAACTTTAAACTTACTCCATCTTTAACACTTGGATGTGGAACTTGGGGTGGAAACTCGGTTTCAGAAAATGTTGGAATTAAACATCTATTAAATATAAAAACAGTAGCCGAAAGGAGAGAAAATATGCTTTGGTTTAGAGCACCTGAAAAGGTTTATATGAAGAGAGATTGCTTGCCTGTAGCCTTAGAAGAACTTAAAAACGTAATGAATAAGAAGAGAGTATTTATAGTAACAGATACATTCTTGTATGAAAATGGTTACACAAAAGTTGTAACAGACAAATTAGATGAGATGGGAATAGTTCACGAAACATTCTTCAATGTTGCTCCAGACCCAACTCTTGCTTGTGCAAAAGAAGGTGCAAAATTGATAGATGCCTTCAAACCAGATTGCATTATAGCAATAGGTGGTGGTTCTGCAATGGACGCAGCAAAAATAATGTGGGTTCTATACGAGCATCCAGAAATAGACTTCTTAGACATGGCAATGAGATTCATGGATATTAGAAAAAGAGTTTACACATTCCCTAAAATGGGCGAAAAAGCTTACTTTATAGCAGTTCCAACATCAGCAGGAACAGGTTCAGAGGTAACACCATTTGCGGTAATAACAGACGAAACAACAGGCCAAAAATATCCACTTGCAGACTATGAATTGCTTCCTAAAATGGCAATAGTAGACGCCGACATGATGATGAATGCTCCAAAAGGGCTAACATCAGCATCTGGAATTGACGCCTTAGTTCATTCGATAGAAGCATATGTTTCTATGATGGCAACTGAATTTACAGACGGCCTTGCAATAGAAGCAATCAAGACAATATTCGAATATTTGCCAAGAGCTTATGAAGAAGGGGCAAACGACCCTATTGCAAGAGAAAAAATGGCAAACGCAGCAACGATGGCAGGTATGGCATTTGCAAATGCTTTCTTAGGAATATGCCATTCAATGGGACATAAATTAGGTGCTTACCATCATCTACCACATGGAGTTACAGTTGGATTGGTATTAGACGAAGTAATGAGATTTAATGCAGAAGAAGTTCCAACAAAAATGGGAACATTCCCACAATACGAGTATCCACATGCCTTAAGAAGATATGCAGAAATAGCAGATAGCTTAAACTTAGGCGGGAACACAGACCAAGAAAAACTAGAAAGATTGATAAATAAAATAGACGAATTAAAAGAGAGAGTCGGCTTCAAGAAAACAATAAAAGACTATGGAATTTCAGAAGAAGATTTCTTATCAACATTGGATGAGATGAGCGAAAAAGCATTTGACGACCAATGTACAGGTGCAAATCCAAGATACCCATTAATAAGTGAGATAAAAGAAATTTATTTAAAAACATATTATGGAGGTGAAAGATAATGGAATTTAATTTGATAAATCCAATAGCTGAAAGAAAAACAAAAACTGTTTACAGAGACGGAGATAAGACAATAAAATTATTCGTAGAAAATTACTCAAAGGCAGACATATTAAACGAAGCTTTAATTCAATCAAGAGTGGAAGAAAACACAGATTTAAAAATATCTAGATTACAAGAAGTTACAAAAATAAACGAGAGATGGGCTCTAATTACAGAATATGAAGAAGGAACACCACTAGATGTTTTAATGAAAGAACATCCGGAAAAACAAGACGAATATTTAAACTTTTTCGTAGGCATTCAATTAGATGTTTTATCAAAAAGAGTACCTCTATTAAATAGAATAAAAGACAAATATAGAAGAAAAATAACAGATGCTACAAACATAGATGACACGACAAAATATGAGTTACTACAAAGACTAGAAGGAATGAAAAACCATGACAAACTATGTCATGGAGACTTCGTTCCAAGTAACATAATTGTAAAAGAAAATGGCGAATATGTGATAATCGACTGGTCACACGCAACACAGGGAAATGGCTCAGCAGACGTAGCAAACACATACTTAATATTCTCTATGAGAAATCAAAAAGAATTAGCAGAAAAATACGTAAATTTATACTGTGAGAAAACAGGAACAGACAAGAAAGAAATACAAAGATGGATTCCAATAGTTGCAGCAATAAGAAAGACAAAAGGAAAAGTAGAAGAACAAGAAATGCTGGATCAATGGATAAACATAGTCGATTACGAATAAAGATTGAAAAGCTTACTCTAAAGAGAGTAGGCTTTTTTTCTATTATTGTGAAAAAAATTAAAAATTTTATATTTTCTCTTTATTTTTAACAATCTATTGTATATAATTATATCGAGCAAAGAGGACTGGATTGAATATAAATCAGAAACTTTGTTATGTAAAATTTTAAACATTTTCAATCGAAATTTGTCCTCAAGAAAGGAATTAAATAAAAATGAATTTACCAAACAAATTAACACTATTTAGAATTATATTAGTTCCAATAATGGTCATAGTATCTTTTTTCGATATACCGGGAAGTTTCTTAGGTATATCTACAACGATGTGGATAATGGAACTAATATTTATAATCGCATCAATAACAGACAAACTAGATGGATATTTGGCAAGAAAAAATAATCAGGTAACTAATTTCGGAAAATTTTTAGATCCAATTGCAGACAAAATTTTAGTAGTTGCTGCCATGATTTTATTTGTAGAAATGGGAAGATTACCAGCATGGATTCCAATTATAGTAATATTCCGTGAATTTGCCGTTTCAGGATACAGATTAATTGCTGTACAAAACAGTGGCAAGGTAATTGCCGCAAATGTTTGGGGAAAATTAAAAACTGTTACACAAATGATTGCGATAATTTTAATGTTCTTAACAACACAACCTTATTTTGCTTTTGTACTTAGAGCAAAAACAGAGCAAGATGCGCTTGTAAATAGTGCACTTACTTATATGTCAACAGGAGATTTTGTAATGAATATTTTAGCAAGCATATTTATGACAATCTCTGTTATTGCAACAATTTTCTCTGGATATGAGTATTTAAAAGGTGGAAAAGACTTACTAAAAGATTGTTAAAAAATGCACTAAAAGGGGAAAATCAAATGAAAAAGTTTTTTAAATACTTAATGGTTGCTTCAATTATAGCTGTAGTCTTAGTAATGATTATTACTCATAATAAATCGATTGCTGATGTTGGAAGTTTTGAGGATTATGATAGCGGTAGCTCATGGGATGATGATTATGATAGTGGCAGCTCATGGGATGATGACTGGGACAGTGGAAGTTCATGGGATGATGATTATGATAGTAGTGGTTCGTGGGATAGTGATAGTTCATGGAGCAGTAGTAGTGGAGGCGGATATATTAGAGACTTTAAACCATTGTCTTTCTTTGAAATAATGTTATTGGTTTCACCACCATTTATATTTTGGCTGTTAATAGTTATTCTTAGCTGTTTTAAAAAAACAGAAAAAGGTAAACAAAATATAAGCATTGAAAAGACTGAGATTGATTATCCAGAAAAATATACTCATTATACAGAAGAAAATCTTGAAAATGCGATAAAAAAATACGATGAAGATTTTAGCAAAGACAAATTCTTATCTTGGGCTAGTGAATTATTTGTAAAAATGCAAGAGACATGGACTACTGGGGATTGGAATGCAATTAGAATATATGAGACAAATGAGTTATATGAGCAACATTCCAAACAATTGAAAGGATATACAGATAGAAACTTGACTAATGTTATGGAAGATATTAGTGTTCAATCTATAAGATTAGCGGACTACAATCAAAATGGTGATAAAGAGGTAATTACAATTGTATTGAAATCAAAAATGCGTGATTATATAATAAATAAAACTACAGGAAATATTGTAAAAGGTGATAAAACTACATTTAGATATGGAACATATAAGATGGAATTTATCAGAAAAACTGGTGTTAAAACATCTGATTCAATAAACACTGTTCAATGTCCAAACTGTGGAGCAAAAACACAAATAACTGTCTCTGGAAAGTGTGAGTATTGTGGAAGCGTAATTACAACTGGAGAACATAATTGGGCACTATCAAATTTAGAAAGAATAGGATAATACTAAAGAATATAAAAGGGGGTAAAACATGAAAAAATTAAAAAAAATATTAATGGCATTACTTTTAATAACGGTTATTTCAACAGTTACGATCGATTATAAAACATCAATTGCAGATGTAGGAAGTTTTGAGGACTATGATAGTGGTAGTTCTTGGGATAGCGGTAGCTCATGGGACAGCGGAAGCTCTTGGAGTAGCAGTGATGATTATGGCTACAGTGGATCAAGCTATGGAAGTAGTGGAGGTTCTTCGTGGGAAACAATAATAACTTTTATTATTATAATTGCTATAGCTTATGCTATTTCTTCAAAGAATAAACACACTCAAATTAGACCAGTTCAAACGTATCAACCAGCATCTAATTTTGATTCTGAAGAAAATGTTGAAAGAAAAGTTAAAGCTGTTGATGAAATGTTTAATAAAGAAGAGTTCTTATCTTGGACTAGAAGCTTATTTGTAAAATTGCAAGAAGCGTGGACCGCAAGAGATTGGAGTACTATTAGAGTATTTGAAACAAATGAGCTATTTGAACAACATCAAAAGCAATTACAAGGTTATATAGACAGAAAACAAATAAATGTAATGGAAAGAATTTGCGTACTGTCAGTTAAGTTAGCAGACTTCAAACAGACTGGAAATAAAGATGTTTTAACTGTTGTATTGAAATCTAGAATGAATGATTATATAATAGACGAAACAACAGGAAAAATAGTAAAAGGTGATAAGACAACTGATAGATATAGCACATATAAACTTGATTTTATTAGAACAACAGGCGAAAAGACAAAACCAGGTTCTATTGAAATAAATACAACAAATTGTCCAAACTGTGGAGCACCAACACAAATAACTTCATCAGGTAAATGTGAGTATTGTGGAAGTGTAATTACAACAGGCGAACATAGCTGGGCATTATCAAACTTAGAAAAAATAGGGTAAAGTTTGTGCGGGCCTTGTAAATTAAGGCCTGCGCAGAATAAATTATTTAAAGACCAAAAGTAAAAATTAATTTTAGGAGGAAAAAATTATGGGATTAATTAAGGCAGCAGCAAGTGCAATAGGAAGTACAATGCATGATCAATGGAAGGAAGCAATAAGATGCGAGAACATGACAAATGAGGTTCTTATGGTTAAGAAAACTACTCCAAATGGAGTTATATCAAACAAAAGCACAATTATAGTAGCACCGGGTCAATGTGCAATTATATTTGATAATGGTAGAGTAATTGATGCAACAGCAGAAGAAGGTGTATATACTTTTGATAGTTCTTCTACACCATCATTCTTTGCTGGACAATTTGGAGCAGTATTTAAAGAGATGTGGCAACGTTTTACTTATAATGGAGCAAGTGCTAAACAACAAGCAGTATTTTTCTTCAACACAAAGGAAATAATAGATAATAAATTTGGAACAGCGGCACCAATTCCATTCCAAGATTGGTCACACCCAATTCCAAACCAAATGACAAATACTTTAACACCACTAAGAGTAGAAGTAAAATGTTTTGGTAAATATACTTTTAGAATTTCAGACCCAGCTTTGTTTATGAGTAAATTAGCAGGAACTGCTGATATTTATAAAAAGGATGAGTTAGTAGAACAATTAAGAACAGAAGTTATGGCAGTATTTCAAAATGTGGCTAACGAACTTGGAACAGCTAAATACAAAGTTCCAGTTCTAGAAATGCCAAGCCAAACAGATGAAATAAGAGAAATGATGGACGAAAAGGTATTTGATGCAAAAATAAGAGAAAGAGGAATAGAAATAGTTTGCTTTGCTGTTGAATCTGTAACATTAACAGATGATTCTGCAAAGAAGATTGATGACTACGAGTTAAGTTCAAACTCTTACATGCAACAAGGAAGAATGGTTGGAGCATATTCAAATGCTGTTGAAAATGCAGCTAAAAATGAAAATGGAGCAGCAAATGGATTCATGGGAATTGGAATGATGAACATGTCAACAAATGGCATGATGCAAAATGCTGCAAATGGACCATGGAACCAAAATACAGATGCAAGTAAAATGGACTTAAGTGGTAGTGGAGAAAAAGCTGAAAATTGGACATGTGAATGTGGACATGTAAATTCAGCTGATAGTAAATTCTGCAGTGAATGTGGTAAGGCAAAAACATCAAAAAAGGTTTGCCCAAAGTGCAAAATGCCAAATGATGCAGGCAACAAATTCTGCAATAATTGTGGAGAACAATTATAAAGTTTTGTAGGAGGAACTTATATAATAATGGAGTTAGAGCAAGCGAAAACAGAGGTTAAGGAACTTAGAGAAAAATTAGAGTATTATGCAAAACTATATTATGACATGGATAACCCTGCAATAACTGATTACGAGTACGATATGATGATGAACAGATTAAAAGCTTTGGAAAAAGAATTTCCAGAGCTTGTTACTCGTGATTCGTTAACTCAAAAGGTTGGAGGTCATGTTAAAGAAGGATTCAAGCAAGTGGTACATGAAGTACCACTTCAAAGCCTTCAAGATATATTTTCTTTTGAAGAATTGAGAGATTTCGATACAAGAGTTAGAAAAGTTGCAGAAGAAAATCATGAGGAGCTTAAGTATGTTGTGGAAACAAAGATTGATGGACTATCTACTGCACTTAAATATGAAAAAGGAGTATTTGTGCAAGGTGCAACACGTGGAAATGGCCTGATTGGAGAAGATGTAACAGATAACTTAAAAACGATTTCACATATTCCAAAAGAACTAAAAGAAAAAATAGATATTACGGTTCGTGGAGAGGTATTCATCGGAACAAAAGAGTTCGAAAAAATGAACGCAGAAAGAGAAATATTAGATGAGAGTCTATTTGCAAATGCAAGAAATGCAGCGGCAGGTTCTCTTCGCCAATTGGACTCAAAGGTAACCGCAACAAGACCGTTAGATATTTTTATATTTAATGTGCAAAAATATGATGAAGATACATTTGATTCTGAAAATTCACATTTTACAGAATTAGATAAGCTACAAAAATTAGGATTTAATGTTGTGCCAGTAAGAACATTGTGCAGTACAATAGAAGAAGCAATAGAAGCAATCAAAAAGATTGGAGAAGATAGAGAAAATCTATCATTTGGAATAGATGGTGCTGTTATAAAAGTAGATAATTTAAGACTAAGAGAAATACTTGGAACTACTTATAAAGTCCCAAAGTGGGCTATTGCATACAAATATCCACCAGAGAAAAAAGAGACAAAACTTTTAGACATTGTGTGCCAAGTTGGAAGAACAGGAGCACTTACACCAACTGCAATACTAGAACCAGTTAAAGTTGCAGGATCAACTATTTCAAAAACAACACTTCACAATGAAGATTTTATAAAAGAAAAAGACCTAAAAATAGGAGACACAGTTGTAATTCAAAAGCAGGGAGACGTAATTCCAGAAGTTGTTGATGTTATAAAATCGAAGAGAGATGGTACCGAAAGAGAATTTGTTATGCCAACAGTATGTCCAGTCTGCGGAGCACCAGTAGTAAGAGAAGATGGAGAAGCAGTTGCACGTTGTATAGGAATAGAATGTAGTGCAAAAATATTAAGAAATCTTGCACATTTCGTCTCAAAAGAAGGAATGGATATAGATGGGCTTGGAATAAAAATATTAGAACAATTAGTAGATAAAGGTTTAATAAAAAATATTGCTGACATTTACACATTAACAGCAGAAGAAATTGCATCACTTAAAAAGAATGGAAAGAAATTTGCTCAAAATTTAATAGATTCAATAAATGCAAGCAAAAACAATGATTTATTTAAGTTACTAACAGCACTTGGAATAAGACATATAGGAACAAAATCTGCAAAAGGATTATGCAAAAAATACAAATCAATAGACAAAATTGCAGAAGCAAGTTTCGAAGAATTAAGCATGATAGATGATGTTGGAGAAATTACAGCACAAAGTATTTACGAATTTTTCAGACAGCCACAAACTGTTGATTTAATAAATAGATTAAAAGAAGCGGGAGTAAATACTGAGGTAATAGAAAATGAAAACACTAATACAGATGACAGATTTGCAGGGAAAACATTTGTATTAACAGGAAGTCTAGAAAAATATACAAGGCAAGAAGCTAGTGATATAATAGAAAGCTTTGGTGGCAAAGTATCAGGTTCAGTTTCTAAAAAAACAAGCTACGTACTAGCCGGGGAAGAAGCGGGTTCAAAATTAACAAAAGCACAAAAATTGGGAGTTGCAATTATTTCAGAGCAAGATTTTAAAAATATGATTGAAAAATAATTACAAATGTAGTAAAGTTGAAAATTCAAAAAAGAGAAGGTGGAAAGGAATTAAATTTTAGCAAGGAAAATAAATTCAAAAGGCAAGGACGCATACTTTTTGTATGTAACTGCGTTTTGAATGAAATTTGACGTAGTCAAAATTATAATTATTTTTCACCAGGGAAAGGACAAATAAACATATGGAAGGCAAATATTCATTTGAACGCATGGAAAACGAATTAGATAATGGGTATATAATTTTTTACACATATGTTAGAAACAGATACCAATTATTCAAGACATCAGAAAATTGCTATACACAGCAGTTACTAACAGAAAATTTAAAAAATCCATTACCACGTTTAACAATAATAACACACAAAAGATTAAAAGAAATATATCCATACATGGAAAACATAGAATATAAAACAAGTGCACTATAGTTGGAATGCGAGGGAGGCTTGAAAAATGTACACTTATGACGATGTAAAAGAACATAGCAATGACAGAGAATATGTAGAAAAAGCAATAGAAGAAGATGGACTTTTATTAGATGTAGCATCTCCTGAATTACAAGACGACAAAGAACTAGTAATGAAAGCTGTTACAAAAGATGGTGGAGCATTGGAATTTGCCTCAAAAAGGTTGAAAGCAGACAGAGAAATATTGATGCAGGCAGTTGAGAAAAAAGGCTGGGTTTTATGTTATGCCTCAGATGAATTGAAAGCAGATAAAGAACTAGCACTCAAAGCCGCAAAAACAGATGGACAAATTTTATATTATGTAAGCAAAGAACTAAGAGATGATTATGATGTTGTGCTAGAAACAGTAAAAAATAAAGGTTTAATTGTAAAATATGCTAGCAAGCGTCTGCGTTCAGACAAGACAATAGCAATAGAAGCAATAAAAAATGACAAAAGAGCTTATGATTTTATAGTACCAGAATTAAGACAAGATGAAGAAATACAGGCAATAATAAACCCACCAGCATAAAATTTTTGGGTATAAAATTGGAACGGAGAAAAAATTTATATTTTTCCGTTCCAATTTATATTAATGCTTTTTTGTGTTCTTCTATGTCACCGTTTTGTATTATTGTATATTTTGAGGATTTGCATATATGGTCTTATTATTTGTGTATATTACCATTCCTGGTTTTGCTCCATTAGGCTTTTTTACATATTTTATTAAAGTATAGTCAACTGGCACATTTTGAGACATTCTAGCCTTGCTGTAATATGCCGCAATAGATGCACATTTATATAAAACTGAATCTGGAATATTGAAAGTACAAGATGCACTAGAATTTTCTGAGCTGGAATGTAAACTATCTGTTTTTAAGACAACATGACTTCCATGAATATCTTTCGTGTGAAACCAAATATCAGAATTTTGTGCGAGTCTGCAAGTTAAATAATCATTTTGTTTATTATTCTTTCCAATGTAAACAGTGTAACCATCAATATTACGTTTCTCCGGCATATTACTTGCGTTTGATTGCTTACTCGATTTAGAATTAGTAATTTTGCTCTGTTTATTGTATACATGATTATTTACTGTATTTGCATTTTTCCCGAAAATTAAATTATCACAAATTTCAGAATAAATATTGTCTATATCTTCAATTGTGGAAACTTCTTCTAACTCGTATACAATACTTTCTAAGTATGATAACTCAGCCTCTGACAATTCTTTTTGCTTTTCTACAATAGCTATTGTATTTTGAAGCTTTCTGTATTTTTTGAAAAAGTTCTTTGCATTTTTAGATGGACTAAATTTCTCATCTAATGGTATAGTAATTAAATTGTTGTTATCATAATAGTTTTCCAAAGTAACTTCAGACTGTGGATAATCTGGTATTCTGTATAAATTTGAAGTTATTAATTCACCATATAATCTGTATTTTTCAGCATTTGTGCAATCGGCAATTTTTAAATCTATTGTGCTAATTCTTTCTTTTATCTTTCCAACATGATTTAAAACAAGCTTTAATACTGTATCTCTGTACTGCTTGAATTGCTCAGACTGTTCTTTTGAAGTATAGAAATCATCTAAATAGAAGTTCGCAGCAAGTCCATCGTTTGTTGATTTATAAGCAAAGTAATCTTTCTTAACAGAAGAATATTCTTTTAAAACAACGTTATCAGGCATGTTTGCAAATAAATCTTTTAGATATGAGTAAACTTCTTTCAAATTATTAGTAGAAACAGCTGTTGGGATGTTCAATGTTTCTAATAAATATGATACATTCTTTTTTCCAAATCCATTGTAAACTTTAGATAATGTTGATGGCAAATTTTCGCTATCTATTGAAACATCTCTATAAAACTCATCGAAAGTTTTAACTGCAAGAAAGTCCTTTTTAGCACTTTCAATATTCAAATATTTCGAACCAGGGAAGATGTCTCTATTTGAGTTATCAAACTTATTTAGATGACGTAAGCTATCGATAACTGTATGCTCCGAATTTAGCAATATAATATTGCTGTGTTTTCCCATAAGTTCAACAACAAGAGTTTTTGTAATTAAATCATTAAGCTCGTTGTATACATCAATATCAATAAAAACAATACGTTCTAAGCCATTAGAATAAATTCTTTTAATAGTTCCACCAGTCAAATGTTTTCTAAGAACCATGCAAAAATTCAAAACATTTTGAGGGTTAGGTTTAGAATTAGTAGTTAAATTAATTCTATAGTTTACTGAATCTATAGAAACATTCAAACAATAATTCTTTCCACTAGAATAAACACCCAATAAAATCTCGTTTTTACTAGGCTCAAAAATTTTATTTATCTTTCCATTAATAAGGCAGGTGTTTAATTCTGAAACTACTGCTTTAGTTACAATACCATCAAAAGCCATTGCAAAAATCTCCTTAAATTTTAATAGAATGATTATACCGCAAAAATGACGGTTTAGCAATAAATAATATTATAAAAGTAGTAGTACAATAGGTTATATACTAAACTAATGAAATATGAAAAAATTAAAACAGAAAATCAAAATAATTTGCAAAAAATATTGACATTTCAAGCTTTTTTGACATATAATACAAACCAATGAGGCACTATTAGGAGGAACTTGCTAAAAGATGAACAACAATTATAATAATATGTCTGATGATGAACTACTGGAATTGATAAATAAAAAAGATACAGATGCACTAGATTTTTTAATATGCAAATATAAAGACCTAGTAAATTCAAAAGTGAATAAATATTTTATAATTGGTGCCGAAAAAGAAGATATAGTACAAGAAGGTTTGATTGGGTTATATAAAGCAATTAAAGATTATAAGCCGGACAAGCAGAATTCATTTAAATCATTTGCAAATTTATGTATAGAAAGACAGCTAATAACAGCAATAAAATCCTCTAATAGACAGAAACATATGCCATTAAATTCGTATTTGTCATTGAATATGACAGCATTCGAAAATGAAGATGGAAATAATGATACACAAATAGTGGATGTGCTTGAAAACACGGTAATAGAAGACCCACTAGATACAATCACAAAAAAAGAATACTTTTCAAGTGTAGAAAATGTGATAGACTCATCTTTAAGTGACTTTGAAAAGAAAGTACTTAATAGATATGTACAAGGCGAATCTTATGTAAAAATTGCAGAAAGGTTAGATGCCCCAGTAAAATCTGTGGACAATGCGATACAAAGAATTAGAAAGAAAACTGCAAAAAATATACAAGCAGAAAGTAATATATAAAAGCTTCTGATGAAAAACAGAAGCAATATACGCTATCATAGCTCAGTAGGTAGAGCGCAGCCTTGGTAAGGCTGAGGTCACGGGTTCGATTCCCGTTGTTAGCTCCAATAGAAAAGTCCGGTATATCAGCGATTACAAGCAATATACCGGATTTTAATTTATTAGAATTTGTATTCCATTTGGTCTATTTTATACAATATTTCCAAAAAAAAGTGGTCAAAAAGTGGTCATACTTTTACAACTTTAAATACGTGTAATAACAATTGATGATTATTTAGCTAGTTTACAGTAAACCACCAGCAGAGTTACTCATTTAAGAGCAACTCTACTGGTGGTTGTGGTACATGTGATAAGGCATGTACCATGAAATGAAATTATGCGATTACGATAACATCGCCATCAAACGGCTTGTTGACCTCACCCAGATATTCGAAATCCTCGAACATCTTAAGGAGATAGAGAAACTTCATTTCGGTGTAACCATCAGGATCTTTTTTAGGAAGCTCCTGAGAATTTCCAAAAACTTTTTGAAGCAATTCATCGCCAATCTTGTTCAGCTTGACTTTGATTATGTCGTTCATCGATACTTTCATTAAAACTTCCTCCTTATGATTGTTCGGAGGATTGTGCCTCCGAACTCTGTTTATATTCGAAGGCAACACATATCAAAATATGTTACTGGTAAAATTATACAATGTTTTATAAAAAAAGTCAAATATTTCCAATTAGAAATTTTGAAAAAATAAATTTTTTGTCTAAATTCGTGTAAATAGTCTCAATAAAAAAATTCTCGAATACAATATATTAGGAGGATTTAATATGGAAAAGATTAAGACAATAGCAAAATATACAATAAATGTTTTGGCAATTATTAGTGCTTTGGTTACAGGAATTAATGCTGTAGAAGGAATAACAATACCATATGCGATTCAAATAGTACAAATAATAGCCGTTGTTCAAGGTGTAATAAGTACGTATTTACTTGGTCAGAAGGCTATTAGTAATAGGGAGAAAAAATAAATATGAATATAATTAATACAAATTTAAATTTTAAACAAATGGATACACGTAGCTCTACTAAAAGAATAATTTTGCATCATGCTGCGGCCAAAAAGTGTTCTGCTGAAGATATTCACAGGTGGCATTTAAACAATGGATGGAGTGGAGCTGGATATCACTTTCTGGTAAGAAAAGACGGCACAATATATAGACTTCGCCCAGAGGATAAGGTTGGAGCACATGCCTATGGTGCAAATTATGATTCATTGGGAATTTGCTTTGAAGGAGATTATAAGGAAGAAATAATGCAAGAGGAGGAGATTAAGGCTGGAAGAGAACTTGTAAATTTTTTAAAAAATAAATATGGAATAAACACAGTACAAGTTCATAAAAATGTAAATGCAACAAATTGCCCGGGTGACAATTTTCCATTTGATCAAATAGCAAATTCAAATGAAAAAGGAGTATCAAAACCAAGCCAAGAAAAGGGAAAAATAGCTACAATACAAACTTCTTTAAATGAAAAATATGGCTTAAATATTTCAGTAGATAATATTTATGGAAACGAGACGAAGAAGGCATTGGTGAAGGGATTACAAACAGAATTAAATAAACAGTTTGGAAGTAAACTAGCAGTCGATGGAATATTTGGAACTAACACTTACAATGCCTGTATAAATGTTCGAAGAGGTGCCGAAGGAAACATCACTTGGTTAATTCAGTCAATGCTTATTTGCAAATTATTTAACCTTAATGCAGACGGAATATTCGGACCCGCAACAGAAAGTGCGGTACGAGAATTTCAAAAAAGAAATGGATTATCACAAGATGGAATAGTTGGAAAGAATACGTTTAGTAAATTATTCAAATAACAAAAATAAGAACTTAAATTTCACGTTTGAGTTCTTAATTTTTATACGTTGAAAGCTAGAAAATCAATATTTTCACTTGACAAAACAATTGATTATGATAGAATTGTGTTGGTAGGATACGATGTGTAATTAGAATTGAAATTTACATAAAAATATGATATAATTCTAAAAGGTTACATATAATAAAAAGGGAGGTAGTAGTATGAAAAAAGTCTACGACGCATTAACAATTGCAAAATGGATTATAAATAAGATACACCCAGAACCTTTAAAACTTCAAAAATTATTATATTTAGCACAAGGGTATTCATATGCCTTTTATGATAGACCTTTATTTAAGGAAGAAATAGAAGGATGGGTTCATGGCCCAGTTGTAAGAAATGTATATAACATGTTTAGCTCTTATCAATATAATTGCATAGATATTAATTATGAAGTAGAAGAACTAGATAAAGAAGCAGAAGATGTACTAAGCTACGTAATAAATAACTTTGCAAAATATGATTCAAAATATTTAGAAAAATTAAGTCACGAACAAGAGCCTTGGATAATGGCTAGAAGCGGCTTAGATCCAGATGAAAGAAGCGATAAAACCATATCAAAGGAAAGTATTTCAAACTATTTCATAAATGAAGTATTCCAGCCAGAAATGGAGGAATGGGATTAGTGATAGGAGAAATCTGGACATATAAGGCGACAAAGCCAAGTGATAATTTAGAAAAGATTAGACCGGTGCTTGTCATTGGAGATGACGGAGACAACGGTCTAGAATTTGTTGATATTAATTATGTTATAATTTCTTCATCAGCTTCGTGTGGAAAATATGATGTTGAAATAAATGAAGAAACTGCCAAATACATTGGACTAAAAAGACCGTCTGTAATAAAAACTACTAAAATATATACAGGCTCAAGACAGAAGTTAGGATGCAAAATAGGAGATTTAACAGATGAATTAAAAAAGAAATTCATGTGCAAGTATAGGGAATATCAAGAAAATATTATGAATAAATGGAATTAAAGATAAAAACCTTGAGCAGTCAAGGTTTTATTCAAGCAAATATAGAAAGAAGGATATAGTATGAAAATAGGAATTGTAGGACTTCCAAATGTAGGAAAGAGTACTTTATTTAATGCAATAACAAATGCAGGAGCAGAATGTGCAAACTATCCATTCTGTACAATAGAACCAAATGTAGGCGTGGTTCCAGTACCAGACGAAAGATTGGACAACCTAGCAAAGATGTACAATCCTCAAAAGGTTACACATGCTGTAATTGAATTTGTTGATATAGCAGGTTTGGTAAAAGGAGCAAGCAAAGGCGAAGGATTAGGAAATAAATTTTTATCTCATATAAGAGAAACAGATGCAATTTGCCAAGTTGTAAGATGTTTTGAAGATTCAAACATAATACATGTTGATGGAAGCATTAACCCTGTAAGAGATATAGAAACTATTAATTTAGAACTTGTATTTGCAGATTTAGAAACTGTTGAAAAAAGAATTGATAGAGCAAGTAAATTAATAAAAGGTGACAAGAAATATCAATTAGAATTTGATACATGGAAGAAAGTAAGAGATGCTTTACAAAATGGAAAACCAGCAAGAAGTTTGGAGTATACAGATGAAGAACTAGAAATAGTAAGGGATGGATTCTTACTAACAATGAAACCAATTTTATATGTTGCAAATGTTTCAGAAGATCAATTATTAGATGAAAATGATGCAAATGTAAACAGCGTAAAAGAATATGCAAAACAAGACAAGGCAGAAGTAATAAAGCTTTGCGTAAAAATAGAAGAAGAATTATCAAGTTTAGATGGAAATGACAAAAAGGAAATGCTAGAAGCATTAGGTCTAGAAGAATCTGGATTAGATAAAGTAATAAAAGCAAGCTATGATTTACTTGGATTAATGTCATTCTTAACAGCCGGAGAGCCAGAAGTAAGAGCATGGACAATAAAGAAAGGAACAAAAGCTCCACAGGCTGCAGGAAAAATTCACTCAGATATAGAGAGAGGGTTCATTAGAGCAGAAATAGTTTCTTATGATGATTTGATGAGAGAAGGCTCGATGACAGCAGCAAAAGAAAAAGGATTGGTTCGTTCAGAAGGTAAAGAATACATAATGCAAGATGGAGATATAGTATTATTTAAATTTAATGTATAAATTAAGAGACGTCCTTCGCCCAAGAGGGACGCCCCTTTTTGGGCGATTTTAGCTTAAAATACAATAAAGTCTTGCAATTTCGCCCAAAATCCCCCGTCCCTAATGGGCGAAAATTCACAAAACTTTCACAATAAAATTAGCAATCTCTATTGACTTTTGCTAACTTACGATGTATTATATACACAGTTTAGCACTCAAGACAGTATAGTGCTAAAAAGAGGTGAAAAAATGCTAGACAATAGAAAGAAAAAAATATTACAAGCTATTGTAGAAGAATATATTGAAACAGCTGAGCCTGTAAGCTCGAAGTCTATTGTAGAAAAACATGGAATTGATTACAGCAGTGCCACGATTAGAAACGATATGGCTGAGCTTGAAAAGATTGGGTTGCTTGATAAACCACATACATCAGCTGGACGTATTCCGTCAGCACAAGGTTATAGATACTATGTTGATGAACTTTTAAACTATAATGATATTAGTATGCAAGAGATAAAATATATACAGACACAACTTGCAACTAAGGTTAATCAAATAGAAGATTTAACAAAAATTGCAACGTCAACATTATCAGAAATAACTCATTACACATCAGTTGGAATAGGACCACGAGTTGCGAGCCAAAATATAGAAGAAGTTAAATTTGTATTGTTAGGTAGCAGGCTTTTAATGGCAATAATTCTAACAGAGAGTGGACTTATAAAAGAAACAATAATTAAGTTTGATGAAGATGTAACACAGGAACAAGTTGATACAATAACATATTTGTTTAACAACAAGCTAAAAGGAAAACCACTTACTCAAATAGATAAACCGATGGAAGAATACATGCATTCAGAAATGAGTAGTGTATTAAATGTGGTAAAACCTGTATTAGAACAGTTAAATAAAGCAATAAACGAAGACACACCGATTTATATGGAGGGAGCCAATAAATCGTTTGATTTGCCAGAATTCAAGAGCTTAGATATAGCCAAAAATTTCGTAAATATATTAGATACAGACAAGACTAAACAGATGATAGATGTTTTGAATAGTGATGATAATCAAGATGAAATAAATGTTTACATTGGTGATGAAAATGTGGATGAAGCCTTAAAAGACTTTAGTATAATAACATTTAAACATAAAGAAGAAGGCAAAGATTTAGGAACGATTGCGATAATTGGACCTACCAGAATGGACTATTCAAAAGTAATATCAGCAATGAAATGTATTAGTAAAAAATTAGGCGAAAATAGTGAAACACCAAAACTAGACAATCCAAATTCTAAAGAGAGAAAGGATGATGATAATGGATAAAGAGAAAAAAGTACAAGGAGAAAAAGAGGAAAAGCAAGAAGTAAAAAAAGAAGAAAAGACAGAAAATAAAGAAAAAGAATTAAATGAGCAAATATCAAAATTAAAAGATGAATTGGCAGACGTAAAAGATAGACACACAAGACTAATTGCAGAATTCGACAATTTAAAGAAAAGAAGCGCAAAAGAAAGAGAAGGGTTATACAATTCGATAATAGGGGATATAATATCATCATTATTACCAGTAATTGATAACTTAGAAAAAGCAACAGAAGCCGAGACAAAAGATGAAGAATACAAAAAAGGAATCGAACTTGTATTAAAGCAATTTAAAGATGTGCTTACAGCAAATGGAGTAAAAGAAATAGAGGCAGTAGGACAACCTTTTGATCCAGAATTACATGAGGCAGTAAGCATGATACAAGATGAAAAACTTGGAGAAAAAATAGTTGCACAAGAATATAGAAAAGGCTACATGATAGGCAATAAGGTTATTCGTCATTCTATGGTTGTTGTAGCAAACTAAAATTAATTCTAAGAGTCGTCTTACTCCGTTAAATTTATTACTAATTATCCTCAATGTACTACACAAAGTACATTTCCGGCAATTAGAATAAATTTGCCTTGTAATACTTGCTTTTAATTAATTTAACAATTTTATATGTTATTAATTTTAAAAATTTATATATATAGAACTTAAGAAAATTTAATATAAAAAAATAACTTTAGTATAGTAAAATAGGGAGGAAATTTATTATGGGAAAGATTATAGGTATTGATTTAGGTACAACAAATTCATGTGTTGCAGTTATGGAAGGTGGAGAGCCAGTTGTTATTCCTAACGCAGAAGGAAACAGAACAACTCCATCAGTAGTTGCATTTTCAAAAAATGGAGAAAGATTAGTAGGACAAATTGCAAAACGTCAAGCTGTTACAAATCCAGATAACACAGTTATATCAATAAAAAGAAAAATGGGTACAGCTGAAAAAGTTAAAATAGAAGGAGAAGAATTCTCTCCACAAGAGATTTCTGCTATGATATTACAAAAATTAAAGACAGATGCAGAAAATTATTTAGGACAAAAAGTTACACAAGCTGTTATAACAGTTCCAGCATATTTCTCAGATAGCCAAAGACAAGCTACAAAAGATGCAGGTAAAATTGCAGGACTTGAAGTATTAAGAATCATAAACGAGCCAACAGCTGCAGCTTTAGCATTTGGTATGGATAAAGAAGATCAAGACCAAAAAATAATGGTATACGATTTAGGTGGTGGAACATTCGATGTTTCTATACTTGATATCGGTGATGGTGTATTCGAAGTTCTTGCTACAAATGGTAATACACACTTAGGTGGAGATGACTTCGATCAAAGAATTATAGATTACTTAATATCAGAATTCAAGAAATCAAATGGAATAGATTTATCAACAGATAAAATGGCTATGCAACGTCTAAAAGAAGCTGCTGAAAAAGCTAAAATAGAGCTTTCTGGAATGCAACAAACACAAATCAACTTGCCATTCATTACAGCAGATGCTCAAGGACCAAAACACTTAGATGTAACATTAACAAGAGCTAAATTCGAAGAATTAATCAGAGATTTAGTTGATGCTACAAGAGTACCAGTAGAGCAAGCTATGAAAGATGCAGGAGTTACATCTGCAGATATTCATAAAGTATTATTAGTTGGTGGTTCAACAAGAGTTCCTTGTGTACAAGAAGAAGTTAAGAAAATAACAGGAAAAGACCCAGATAAGGGAATAAACCCAGATGAATGTGTTGCAATAGGTGCATCAATTCAAGGTGGTGTATTATCAGGTGATGTTAAAGACTTAGTATTACTAGATGTAACACCATTATCATTAGGTATTGAAACATATGGTGGTGTATTCACAAAATTAATCGAAAGAAATACAACAATACCAACAAAGAAATCACAAATATTCTCAACAGCAGCAGATGGTCAAACATCAGTTGAAGTACACGTATTACAAGGTGAACGTGAAATGGCTGCATACAACAAAACATTAGGAAGATTCCAATTAACAGGAATTCCAGCAGCACCAAGAGGAGTTCCACAAATTGAAGTTACATTTGATATAGATGCTAACGGTATAGTTCACGTATCTGCAAAAGATATGGCAACAGGAAACGAGCAAAAAGTTTCTATTACAGCTTCAACAAACTTAACAGATGAAGATATAGACAAAGCTGTTAAAGACGCAGAAGCACATGCTGCAGAAGATAAAAAGAAGAAAGACGAAATAGAAGCTAGAAACGAAGCTGAAAGCCTAATGTACAACTGCCAAAAGACAGTAGATGAATTAGGTGACAAAATAAGCGGAGAAGAAAAAGCAAAAGCTACAGCAGAAATAGAGAACGTAAAGAAAGCTCTTGAAGGTTCTGATATTGATAAAATAAAAGAAGCAACAGAAAAATTAAAACAAGCTTTCTATGCAATGTCTGAAAAACTATATGCACAAGCAAATCCAAACGGAGCTGCAGGTGCCGGAGCAAATGCAGGAGCAGGTGCTGGTCCACAAACAGACGCAAATGGAAATGTATACAATGCAGATTACAAAGTAGAAGATGACAAAAAAGACGAAAACAAATAATAAAAATCGCCCAATAGGGACGCCCCTTTTTGGGCGATTTTCTTAAATGTTTTCGCCCCCAAAGGGGAGTCCCTTTTGGGCGGAAAAGGATAATTGTAGAAAAGGAGAAAGCAATGGCTGAAAAGAAGGATTATTATGAAGTCTTAGGTGTTGAAAAAACAGCAACAGATGACGAACTAAAAAAAGCATATAGACGTCTTGCAAAGAAATATCACCCTGATGCTAATCCAGACAATAAAGAAGAAGCAGAAGCAAAATTCAAAGAAGTAAATGAAGCATATGAAGTTTTGTCTAATCCGCAAAAGAGAAAAATGTACGACCAATTTGGAACAGCAGATCCAAGCCAAGGTTTTGGTGGTGCTGGAGGTCCATTTGGTGGAGGAACATATACGTATTCTACATCTGGCTTTGATGGATTTAGTGATATTTTCGGAGACTTAGGTGATTTATTTGGATTCGGAACTGGAAGATCATCAGCTAGAAATCCAAATGCTCCAAGCAAAGGTGCAGATTTAAAATATAGTGTAAACCTTACTTTTGAAGAAGCATATAGTGGAGTAAATAAAGAAATAAATATAACTAGAAATGAAAAATGTCCTACATGTTCTGGTACAGGTGCAAAACCTGGAACACATCCAGAAACATGCTCTATATGTGGAGGAAAAGGTACTGTTACAAAGATGCAGACTACTTTATTAGGACAAATGAGAGTCCAAACAACATGTTCAAATTGCCATGGAACTGGTAAAGTAATAAAAGATGTTTGTGATACATGTCTTGGAAAAGGAACGGTAAGAAAACAGGCTAAAATAAATCTAAAAATACCTGCTGGAATTGACGATGGTCAAACAGTAGTATTAAGAGGTGAAGGTGAACCAGGAACTAATGGTGGACCAAATGGAGATATATATGTAACAGTAAATTTGAAGAGACACAGCATATTTACTAGAAAAGATGATAATGTATATTGTGATATTCCAATCACATTTACACAAGCAACACTTGGCGCAGAGCTGGAAATTCCACTAGTAGATGGAACAAAAACGACATATAAAATACCAGAAGGAACACAAACAGGCACAAAATTCACAATAAAAGACAAAGGATTTGTGCATATCAATTCTGGTTATAGAGGAAATCTAATATTCACAGTGCAGGTACAAGTTCCAAAACGTTTGTCTAAAGAACAAAGAGATTTACTTGTAGAACTTGCAAAAACTATGAATGAACAACCTCCAGTAAAAAAGAGAGGAATATTTGGATAAAATAAACAATTTTGAACTGACAGAGAAAAATAAAGTTTCCTGTCAGTTTTATTATTTATAAAAATTTTTATAAATAATAAACTTTGAGGTTGTTTTTCTTGCAAATTTTATAAAGATTGTGCTATAGTATAAATGTTAGATATAAGGAAAGGAATTATATTAATATGGATAAAAAGAAAAAAGAAAAGAAATATATTTTTGGAATAATAGGAGGTTTTATACTAGGTTTAGTATTTTCTATATTAACGACAGCAGCATATATTTATACTGATTTTATTGGAATACTTGGTGCAATATTTTTTCTTGGAATTTTTGAATATTTTGGATATAAAATATTTCAAGGAAAAATAGATAAAAAAATGCCATGGATTATTATGGGATTATCAATTGTAAATGTGTTAATAATGTCTTTTATGATTATTCCTGTGGCTTTGTTAGTAAAGTCCAATATACAATTTAGCTTTAAAGAAGCAGTAAATTTATATAAGAATTCAAGCATATCACTTAATATAGTACAAGATTGTCTACTTTCATTGGTGTTATCATTATTGGGGTCATATGCTATAGGTACTGTTATAAATAAAAAAGTTATGTTAAATGTTAATAAGGTAAAATTATTTTCATCTGACAATAAGGAAAAACAGGAATATAAGGAAGTTGCTATTAACGCTACAAAATCAATATTTGAAAAACTAGAAGCAACAGATGAAGCAAAGGCTGTAAAAAAAGAAGATTTAATTGAACAAATTAATAATAAAAATGCAAAGGAATATATTAATTACCTATACAGTTTACGCATTATAAAGAAATATAAAGGAAAATATTATTACTGTGAAGAAGCTGAAAGCAACATAAAAATACACTATGCGTATTGGAAGGGTGCAATTGCTATTGCAATAGCAGCTGTGAGTATTGCTTGCATATTATTTTCATTTGGATTAATTAGTCAATCAAAGAAAAAAGTATACAACAATGATGTTAGTTTTTCAATAGATAATACCTGGAATGAATATAAAGTAAATCAAAGTACAGAAGATGATGAGACAACAGTTGAGAAAACTTGGAGGTATTATAAATACATGAATGCTAACGAAGTATTAGCAGGAAATGAAGAACATAGTTATCCTGAAACAATAACTGTATCATATGGAGATAATAACTTTGGTAAAGAAATAGAATTAAACGATTTACGAGATTTATTTGAAGGATATTTCTATGAATATATGGGCTTCGACAATTATCAAATAGAAGTACTTACGACAGATAATGGCTATGAAACATTAGAGATTATGTTGGGATATGAAGATGCCATGGTTTTTGATTATTACTTGATTAATGGAAACAAGATGGCATTTATTTCAGCAAGCACTTACAGTAATGATGAAAATCTATATGATAGTTTAGAAGAGTATACAAAAGAAGTGGTAAATAGTTTTAAATGGAATGAATAAAATTTATTGCAAAAATAAAAGATATTTGTTAAAATAATAATTAGTTTAAAGTATAGTAAAAAAATAGGCTAAAAAAAAACACCTTTTTGGGTATTTTTAGCCTATTTTTTGTTTATTGATGTAGTAGAAGGAGGAAAAAATGAGCACAAAATATGTATTTGTAACAGGTGGAGTTGTATCAGGTTTAGGAAAGGGAATTACAGCAGCATCTCTTGGAAGGCTGTTAAAAAATAGAGGGTATAAAGTGGCAAACCAAAAGTTTGACCCATATATAAATGTTGATCCAGGAACAATGAGCCCATATGAACATGGTGAAGTTTTTGTAACAGATGATGGAGCTGAAACAGACTTAGATTTAGGACATTATGAAAGATTTACAGATGAAAATTTAACAAAAAATTCGAGTATAACAACAGGAAGAATCTATCAACGTGTAATAGAAAAAGAAAGAAGAGGAGATTACTTAGGAAAGACAGTTCAAGTAATTCCGCATATAACAAATGAAATAAAAGAAAAGGTATATTCACTTGGAAAAGATGGCGCAGATGTTGTAATAACTGAAATTGGCGGAACAGTTGGAGATATAGAAAGCTTACCATTTTTAGAAGCTATTAGACAAGTTGGAATAGAAAATAATCCAGAGGATGTTGTGTATATACATGTAACGCTATTGCCATACATAACAGGGTCGAATGAACTAAAATCTAAACCAACTCAGCATTCTGTAAAAGAACTTCAATCTTTAGGAATAAAACCAGACATACTAGTGTGTAGAACAGAACTTCCAATAACGGAAAATATTAGAAATAAAATAGCCTTATTCTGTAATGTAAGACCAGAAAATGTAATTGCAAATATGACGGCATCAAATTTATATGAAGTTCCACTTATGCTAGAAAAGGAAGGTTTGGCAACAAGCATATGTAAACATTTAAAATTAGAAAAAATAGAGCCTAAAAATGAAGAATGGGAAAAAATGATAGAGCATTTTAAGAATGTAGATAAAAAATATAAAGACGAAAAAGTGAAAAAAGTAAAAATTGCAATAGTAGGAAAATATATAAAATTGGAAGATTCGTACTTATCTGTTGTTGAGAGTATAAAACATGCAGGATATGCGAATGAGGTTGATGTTGAAATTGGATTTGTAGATTCAGAAACAATAAATGCCGAAAATGCAAAAGAAAAACTTGAAAAATTTGACGGAATTATAGTCCCAGGGGGATTCGGTAACAGAGGAATTGAAGGAAAAATTCAAACTGTAAAATATGCTAGAGAAAATAATGTTCCATTTTTAGGAATATGTTTGGGGATGCAAATGGCGGTAATAGAATTTGCAAGAGATGTTTTAGACTTAAAAGATGCAGACTCAGTAGAGTTTAATCCAGATACAAAAAATCCAGTAATACATATAATGGAAGATCAAAAGAATATAACAAAAAAAGGTGGAACTATGAGACTTGGAGCATATCCTTGTGTACTTGAAAAAGGAACACTTGCAAGTAATTTGTATGGTTCAGAAGAAATATCTGAGAGACACAGACATAGATATGAATTTAACAATGATTATAAAAAGAAGATGGAAGAAAAGAAAATGGTATTCTCTGGAACATCTCCAGACGGCAATCTGGTAGAGATTGTAGAAATAAAAAATCATCCATACTTTATAGCAGTACAATTCCATCCAGAATTTAAATCAAGACCGGATAGACCACAACCATTATTTGTAGGTTTAGTGAAAGCAACAAAAAATAGAATTTAAATGGAAAATAAGAAAATTTTTAAGTATAAATGTTTCAAGAGTTATTAAAATAAGGAGTCCGAATTATTCGGGCTCCTCAATGGATTCTCTGTCTCCTTTATGACGAATATAAGCGTCCTCAAATTCGCCCAGAGACAAGTTTTCATCATACATGGCATTGTACAACTCTAACTGACGTACGATTTCAAGTTTTTGTGCTAGTGCTGGACCAGAAAAAGATTTGCAAAGTTCGGCGACTAGAGCATCGCCAGGAAGCATATTGTAGATGTTAACAGCTCTCTTGGCGGACATGAGAATTCCCTCCTTAAAACTATTTTTTTTACTTAGAACAGTAAATTTATCATATTATATACCCAATTAGTAAAAAAAGCAAACATTACATTAAAAAAATCATTAATAGATGAAGTTTTTTGGATTAAAATATTTTCTGATTAGGCTGATATTAGATGGAAATGAAGGAATAAATTGAAAAATATGTCATATAATGAATGTGAAAGTTTTGTGAAAATTAGCAATCTCTATTGACATTTGCTAACAAAAGGTATAAATTATTAGCAGTCATAAAGAAAGAGTGCTAAGAAACGTTGGTGCAATGTTAGTGGAAATAGTAAGGAGCTAAAAATTTAGAATATAGCCAATTATTAATTAACTGTACATATTTAGAACTAATGTTATTAGAATTCCAACAGACTATGAATTACTGAAATTTTTTAATTTTGGTAATAAAACAAGGAGGTAATTTAATATGTTAAAACCATTAGCAGACAGAGTTGTATTAAAAATGACAAAAGCTGAGGAAACTACTAAAAGTGGAATAATTCTTTCAGAAGGAAGCAAAGAAAAACCACAAATTGCGGAAGTAATTGCAGTAGGACCTGGTGGAAATGTAGACGGAAAAGAAATAAAAATGTATGTAAAAACAGGAGATAAAGTTGTAATAACAAAATATGCAGGAACCGAAATAAAATATGAAGGCGAAGACTATATAATAGTAAAGCAAAACGATATTCTAGCAATAGCAGAATAATCGCCCAATAGGGACGTCCCTTTTTGGGCGAAATAAACTTTTATAAAAAATAATTTTCACCCAAGAAAGGCTGTCCCTAATGAGCGAAAAGAGAAAGGAATTAATCTTGAGTAAACAAGATTATTTATTTGGAAATATGGAAGAGAAAAAGAAAGTAACAATTTTATATACAAATTGGAAAGGCGAAACAAAATATAGAAATATTATACCAATGTCGGTTGAGTTTAAAGCCACACAATGGCATCCAGAAGAACAATGGATATTAAATGCAATGGACGTTGATAAAAATGCGCAAAGGGCTTTTGCAATTAAGGATATAAAAGAATGGAAAGTAAATTAAATTGATTTTGAGGAGGAATTTAAAATGTCAAAAGAAATTAAATTTGGAGAAGATGCAAGAAAATCTTTATTAGATGGTGTAAATAAATTAGCAGATACAGTTAAGGTAACACTTGGACCTAAAGGAAGAAATGTTGTACTAGATAAAAAATTTGGTGCACCACTCATCACAAACGATGGTGTTACAATCGCTAAAGAAATTGAATTAGATGACCCATTTGAAAATATGGGAGCAAGACTTGTTAAAGAAGTATCTACAAAAACAAATGATGTTGCAGGTGATGGCACTACAACAGCAACAGTTTTAGCACAAAGCATGATTAAAGAAGGTGTTAAAAATGTTGCAGCTGGTGGAGATCCAATGGCAATAAAAAGAGGTATTTCTAAAACAGTTGATAAAGCAGTTGAAGAACTTAAAAAAGTAAGTTCAAATGTTGCTGGAAAAGAAGATATAGCAAGAGTTGCAAGTATATCTGCAAATGATAGAGAAATTGGTGAATTAATTTCAGAGGCTATGGAGAAAGTTACAAAAGATGGTGTTATAACAATAGAAGAATCTAAAACATCAAATACAGAGCTTAACATAGTTGAAGGAATGGAATTTGACAAAGGTTATGTTTCTCCATACATGGTAACAGATACAGAAAAAATGGAAGCAGTTGTAGATAATCCATATATATTAATTACAGATAAGAAAATAAGCAATATTCAAGAAATATTACCATTACTAGAAACATTAATGCAACAATCTGGAAAACTAGTAATAATCTGTGATGATATAGAGCAAGAAGCATTATCAACATTAATCTTAAACAAATTAAGAGGTGTAATAAATGTTTTAGCTGTTAAAGCTCCTGGATATGGAGACAAGAGAAAAGCTATGTTACAAGACATTGCAACATTAACAGGAGGAGAAGTTATAACATCAGATTTAGGACTAGAATTAAAAGACACAACAGTTGCTCAATTAGGTAGAGCAAAACAAATAAAAGCAGACAAAGAGCGTACAATTATAGTTGATGGAAGCGGAGATAAGAACGCAATAGCAGAAAGAGTTGCACAATTGAGAGCACAAATTGAAGAAGAAAAGAGTTCTTATGAAAAAGAACAATTACAAGAACGTTTAGCAAAACTTGCTGGAGGAGTTGCTGTAATTGGTGTTGGTGCTGCAACAGAAGTTGAAATGAAGGACAAAAAATTAAGAATTGAAGACGCTTTATCAGCAACAAGAGCAGCAGTTGAAGAAGGTATAGTTGCAGGTGGTGGAACAGCATTTATAAACATTTTACCAGAAGTAGAAAAATTTGTAGAAAGCTTACCACAAGAAGAAAAATTAGGTGGTAAAATAGTAACAAGAGCATTACAAGAGCCAGTAAGACAAATTGCAATAAATGCAGGACTTGAGCCAGCAGTTATTCTAGAAAAAGTAAAAGCTTCACCAGCAGGTGTTGGATTCGATGCTGGAAAAGAAGAATATGTAGATATGAAGAAAGCCGGAATTGTAGACCCTACAAAAGTTTCAAGAAGTGCACTTCAAAATGCTGCATCAGTAGCTTCAATGATATTAACAACAGAAAGTATAGTAACAGACAAGAAAGAACCAAAAGCTTGTGGTTGTAGAGACCATAACGATGGTGCTGCAGACATGGGTGGAATGTACTAGAAGTGAAATTGCATAAATTCAGTTAAATAGAATATTTTATAAAATTTAAATGAAATATTTAAAAATAAAGTAAAAAATGTTATAATAAAAGGCACAAGAATAGTATTATAAAATTCTTGTGTCTTTTATATTTTTATAATCGCGAGCATGCTGGAATTGGTAGACAGGCACGTCTCAGAAGCGTGTGTCTTATGGCGTATGAGTTCAAATCTCATTGTTCGCACCAGAGTTTATTGTTTAGTATGATAAATTAATAAAAATAATGAAGTAATAAACAGCTCCAAATATAGTATTTTCAAGTACTTGCGGATTTGCTAAAAAAATACCAAAAAAATTTGAAAAAAATTTTAAATATGTATTGACAAATTTAAGTATTTTTAGTATACTAAGGAAGTCGAGAGAAATGGTCGCTTAGCTCAGCTGGGAGAGCATCTGCCTTACAAGCAGGGGGTCATAGGTTCGAGCCCTATAGCGACCACCATTTCTTTATAAGAAGATTTAGAATTATCTAAATTTTTTTATTTACGGCCTGGTAGTTCAGTTGGTTAGAACGCTAGCCTGTCACGCTAGAGGTCGACGGTTCGAGCCCGTTCCAGGTCGCCATTTTTTTGCCTTGATAGCTCAGTCGGTAGAGCAAAGGACTGAAAATCCTTGTGTCACTGGTTCGATTCCAGTTCAAGGCACCAGAGTAAGAGATTAACTAGAATTGTTAATCTTTTATTTTTTTGAGATTATTTAATCTGGAATCGAAAAGGAGGAATAGAAAATTGTCCAGTGGACAATTTTCCCGACGTGGTTCGGCGAATTCAGTTCAAGGCACCAGAATGAAAGATTAACTAGAATTGTTAATCTTTTATTTTTTTGAGATTGTTTAATCTGGAATCGAAAAGGAAAATAGATTCCAAGTGATAATTGACATTTGCATAAAACGGTAGTATTATATATTTATGTGTGGCTATATGCCATAGTGTAGGAGTTATCATACTTTCACTGTAGATGGGCAGCTACTATGTGATTATATTGATAACATAATAATACTGGCTTCAACTTGGAGGTATTAAACATGAAAAAAAATCCTATCGGAACTGCATTTAAGAAGGAGAACATCTTTCTGGCAACAGTTGATTGCCCTATTGCAAAGAAAGAGCTTGAAGAGGTTCTCCAAAAAGGTGGATGTCGTGTTACGGGGATGCCTGGGGAAAAAAATATTCTTGACTTGATGGTGCCTCTTTGCACACGGCAAGAATATGACATCTTTTATAAAGACGGAAAAGGATATACGCGTTTCTTACTTGATGGAAATGAAACTTTTGCAGGAGATGGCTCTGACGGTAAAGGAAAACTTTACAATATCGTCTCTGCATGGAGTTTCTATGAGGAAGGCGAATTAAGTGAGGTGGAAAACAACGCAGGTGAACCTGCTATTCTTGACGAGTCTGGAGAAAATGATAAACTCGAGAGATATAATCGGGTTTATAATATGAAAAAATAAAGAAAAATACACTGCCCAACAATTGAAGTGTTCAAACTAAGAACCAGCAGGGAAAAAATTCCTTGCTGGTTTTGTCAAATTTAATTGGCTTACATGATTGAAAGTTCAAAAATTACCTGTTATTCTCAAATCCTTTCCATCAGGTGTATTGCAGAAGTCAAATCCGCTAGAAAATGTTCGGTCTACTTTTGCAAGCCTAGGAACCAGAGATGGGTCACACAAATACGAATAATCGTAAATGTAAATTTCAAAGTCGTCATATTGAGAAGCCTCTTTGTCTGTCATGAAATTAATTCCAAGAACAGGAGGCTCTTCACAGTAAGACTCCCATACATCTCTGAAACCCAGAGCTTCATCTTTCCTGTCATAGCTAAATCCGGGTAGAGCAATGTGCCTACCATCTTCCAAAGTCGCAAAAGCAATAGAATGGCTAATCTCAAAATACGGTTGATGAGATGCAAAGTATTTGCATTCTTTGTAAGAGTATTGTTCATTGTCAAACTTGCAATTCATTTTTAAGATACGTGGCTCCTGAGAAACGACAGCTTCTTGATAGCGTGCATCGTATGGAAAATGAATATTGTCAAATTTAACAATGTCTGAAAGTTCGAAAAGTCCATATAGACCGTAAACTGTATAATTTGATACTTGTTTGGCATCTTCATCGGAATATCGATTAAATACCATTCTGTGAGTATAAGGAAGTTCACCATAAGGCGATGCATCAAGTATGAATTGCAGATTTGCATCTTGGTCGGTTAAACCGATTATGGCTGTTGGTCCGTCTCCAGGGCAAAGGCCATATTGAACAAAGCCGTTTGTAAATTGGTTTAGCTTTTGAACTTCTTCATACCGATAAGTACCTTTGATAGAATAAGAGGCTTGAGCTGTGTCATTTATGGCTAATGTTACTCTTCCGTTTACTATTAATACTTGTATATCGCGATCAGGATAATATTCGTCATATAATTTTTGTAAAATTCTTTCAATCATATGTTTATTCCTCCTTTTGATTGTTCGGAGGACCATGCCTCCGAAAATATTGGTGTTCGAAGGCAATACAATATTGCAATACAAAAAGTATATCACGATTTACATAAAAAAACAATAGATATAAGTCGTTAAAAGAATTGCAAAGTTGAAAGTAAAAAATGATTTAAACCTAACAATATTGAAAATGCGGTTATCTTATGATACTATTACCTTGATTAATATTTATAAGAGGTATAATATGTGGAGTATTAAAGAGATAAAACAAAAAGGTAAGAAAACATTAAAAAATAATTTATGGACATTACTTTTAATTGGCTTATTTATGACGATTGTAGTTGGAAAGTACGCTGTTAATAATGATTCTTTATCAAACTTGAATGTTTTGAAACAATTTATAGAAGATAGAAAAAATGGGAAAGAGCTAACCTGGATTGACAAAGAAAATCCAGAAGTAATGTTAAATAAATATCTTGACGAGATGGTTTCTCAGATGTTTTCTGGAAATAGTAGTGTTATTACAGATGTAATAAATGATTACAACGAAAAGAATAATGTTACTAAAGGCGTATTTTATACGGTGTTTAATGTTGTAACTAAGGGACATGAACATGTTCAAAAAATTATTCAAACTATTGCAAGTTACGAAAATAAAACAACAATTTTGAAAATTCTAATTATTGTAGTTGCTGCAGGAGGTATGGCAATAAAAATATTTATATCTTACCCAATTCAAATAGGAGAGACAAGAATATACTTAGAGAGTAGAAATTACAAGAAAACAAAAGTGTATAGAATGTTGTATCCATTTAGAAAAGGAAGATATTTAAATGTAATAAAATCCATGCTACGAATGGAAATATATCAACTTTTATGGAATTTGACCATTGTTGGAGGAATAATAAAAAAGTATTCATACAAAATGATTATGTACATAATTGCGGAAAATCCACAAATTAGTTCGAAAGATGCAATAAGAATTTCAAGAGAAATGATGGACGGAAATAAGTTGAGAGCATTCTTGTTAGATTTATCATTTATTGGCTGGAATATCTTACAATATATTACGTTTGGTTTGGCTGGAATTTATGTTTCACCATATTATACTGCTACAGAAGTCGAATTATACGCATTTTTAAGAAAAGAATACATAGAAAATAAAAAATATGGATATGAATTATTAAATGATACAAAATTGTATGAAGAAAATCCAGAGACAGCAAGTTATCCAGATGCGTTTGAATTTGAAAGAAAGAAAATAAAAATTGACTATAATAAAAATTATGAACTTACATCTATAATATTATTTTTCTTTATCTTCTCATTTGTAGGCTGGCTGTGGGAAGTAGCACTATATTTATTTAGAGATGGAATATTAGTAAACAGAGGAACCTTATATGGACCATGGTTACCAATTTATGGAGTAGGTTGCACACTTATAGTGCTTTTAACGAAATTTAAAAAATTCAGAAAGATGTTGAAAAATCCATTTTTAACATTTGGAGTTGTAATGTTTTTATGTTCTGCAATAGAATATGCAACTTCCTGGTATATAGAGGTTACTACTGGAATAAGATACTGGGATTATACAGGCGTATTCTTGAATATAAATGGACGAATTTGTTTGGAATGTTCACTATTCTTTGGTCTCGGAGGTGTATTATGTGTATATATTGTAGCACCATTCTTAGAAAGAAATTTGCAAAGATTAACAAATAAATTAAAAATATCAATGTGCATAGCCTTGCTATTGATATTTGGAGCAGACAATGTTTACTCACATTTTCATCCACACGTTGGAGAAGGAATATCGAGCAGTGTAGAAAATCCTACTAAAGTGCCAAACTTAATACAAAGATTTTAGAGAAAAAAGACGTTCTTAAATTAGACTAAATTGTCTAAAAAGAACGTCTTAAATTTTATAAAAATTTTTTCATTTGTTCTATATCATTTTTTTGTAATGTGACAAAGTCATTTAAAATATTTTTTACAGGTTCATCAGCTCTAGGATTATGGTTCAAAAGCTTTTGACATTTTATAATTCCCATGTCTCCACCTTGAATCATAAGTTCTGCAATTTTCGAGTTACTCTTATCAGTCATAGTGTTCATTTGAGTACCCATCCAAGCCATCATTTTGTCTGTAACAGGTGCTTCATCTGGAATTTCTCCATATTTATCAAATTGATTGTTTACTCTATCAATAATTCTGCCATATTCTGTGTATTGAAAAGTTAAATTTTCTTTCATATTCTCGTCGCCAACTTTTTTCAAAACATACGAGATAGAATCCATTCCCATCTTTGCAGCTTTATTAATCTCATTTAAAATAGTCAAATTAATATTTTCATCTTTTCCACTATTAAAATTTTCTCCCATAAAATCAGTCCTTTCAAATTTTATAATATTATTTGCAAAAAAAGAAAAAATATGTATTGAAATAAAAAGGATAATGAATTACGCAAGTTATTAATAATAAGATTGTTAATGAAAATGTCAGAGATATATAGTAAAAATGTAGAAATATTAACAAAATTATGTTATATTTACCAATAAGATTATTGTTGTTTAAAAATGAAAATATATGAATAAAAAATGAATTAAAAATGTAGTGTAAAAGAACCCAAAATTTAACATATAAATAGAAATGTATAATCTAAAAACCGCAATTATCATAAATAAGGAGGTAAAAGATTATGAACAAACAAGAAATTATGGAGTTGTTAAATATAGGAGAAAATAGAGAAGTAGAGTTTAAGGAATCATATAAAAAATTACCAAAATCACTATGGGAAACTTATTCATCTTTCGCTAATACTAGAGGCGGAATTATTATATTAGGAATAAAAGAGAATAAGGAAACAAAAATGTGCACAATAGAGGGAGTTGAAGAAGTAAATAATATTTTAAAAGATTTTTGGAATACTATTAATAATAGTGAAAAAGTAAGTTGCAATATATTGAATGATGATTGTGTAGAAATAATGAAAGTCGAAAATAGGATGTTACTTATAGTAAATGTTCCAAATGCTAATAGAAAAGATAAGCCTATATACATAAACAACAATCCAATTACAGGCACTTATAAAAGATATCATGATGGTGACTATAGATGTAATAAAAAGGAGATACAAGTTTTGTTTAGTGAAAGCACTGAAGAATCAAAAGATGAGATTATATTAAATGAATTTAATATTAACAGTATTGATAAAGAAACATTAGAAAGTTATAGAAAAAGATTTAAATTACACAAGGGTGATTCACATGAATGGAGTAACTTAACAAATGAAGAATTTTTATATATGATAGGTGCAATAGATCGAAAAACAAGTAAATTGACTTTGGCTGGACTTTTAATGTTTGGATATAATAGAGATATTGTAAAAATTAAACCAAGTTTCTTTCTTGATTATAGAGAAATAGATGATTTTATTACCACTGAGAGATGGTCAAATAGAATAACTTCATCACCAGATGAAAATAGAGAGGGAAATCTATGGGGCTTTTTTTCTAAGGTTGTAAATAGATTGACAGCAGATATTCCAACTCCATTTGCCCTAGATAAAGATTTAATGAGAATCGATGATACTGACGTGCATAAGTGTGTAAGAGAGCGGATTGGCAAACTGTCTTATACATGCAGATTATTCAGAAAGTGGCAGTATAGTGATAGAAAAAGGACCAGATTATTTTAAATTTTCAAATCCAGGAAACTTAAGAATACCTATTGAGATTGCAATGCAGGGAGGAAGAAGCGATCCTAGAAATGTTATTTTGCATCAAATGTTTTCATATTTAGGATATGGAGAAAGAGCTGGCTCAGGGTTATATATGATCAATAAGGTCTGGAGTGAAAAAGAATGGATTAAACCAAAGATGAAAGTTGAATTAAATCCCAATAGAACGATGTTAACTCTATATATGAAGAAACAACAATTTGTAAATAATTACCCAAATAATTACCCAAATAATTACCCAAATGAATTAACACAAATTCAGATAAAGATATTAGAAATAATAAAAGCAAATCCTAGAATAAATGTAAGGCAAATTAGTGAACAGATTAAAGAAATTAAGTATGATGCTGTTAGATGGAACATAGCGGAATTAAAGAAGAAAAAAATTATAGATAGAAAGGGCACAACAAGAAAAGGGGTATGGAGTATATTAGTGGAGTAATTGTGCAATATAAAATAGATATGAATTGATTATGCACATTGAAAATTCAATGAGTTTAATATATACTGTTACAAGAAATAAAATTCAATTACAAAAGTTTGAAAAATTTAGAAGTTTTCAAATTATTGCAATAGAAGGGAAATGAAAAAAATTATGGCAAGTGTTAAATGGACTGATGAGCAACAAGCTGCGATTGATAAGAAAGGTTCAAATATTTTAGTCGCTGCTGCTGCCGGTAGTGGTAAGACGGCAGTTTTGGTTGAGCGCATTATTAAGAAAATTATTGTTGACCGTGTTGATATAGATAAAATTTTGGTGGTTACTTTCACTAATGCTGCAGCATCTGAGATGAGAGAGAGAATTCTAGAAGCTATTTATAAGAAAATTGAAGAAAATCCGGAAGATGCAAATCTTCAAAAGCAGATTATCCTTCTCAATAAATCGAGTATATGTACAATAGACTCTTTTTGTCTTGATGTTATTAGAAATAATTTTTATGAGATTGATATATCTGCAAATGCGAGAGTTGCAGATAGCACTGAAATGTTGCTATTAAAGCAAGAAGTATTAGATGATATGTTTGAAGATAAATACATTTCAGGTGATAAAGATTTTCTGGATTTAATTGACACCTACACCAAGTATAACAAAGATGAAGATTTAAAAGAACTAATTTTGAAAATTTATACATATATTCAAGCATCACCTTTTCCAGAAGAATGGTTAAATGAAAAGGTGGAAATGTTTGACATTGAAGGAAAATATACAAACTTCTCTGACACCCCATGGGGAAAGATTATAATTAAAAATGTAAGTGATATATTGGAAAATGGAATATTAAAACTAGAGAGTATTAGAAACAAAATGACACGTTTTCCAGAACTTGAAAAATTTATAAATACGATAAATATAGACCTTGTGGATTACTACTTTTTAAAGGATAATTTAAATGATTGGGATAAGTGTGTTAATGCAATTGTAGCACTAAAAGATAAAAGAAATAATTGGCCAACTGATAAAAAAGTTACTAATGACCTAAAAGATGAAGCAAAAAATATAAGAGACAGTGTTAAAGAAGAATTTAAGAAAGTTAAAGAATTGTTAAATTGCACGTCAGATGAAGCGATTGCAGACATAAACTTTATGTACAATATTCTGAATAAACTTAAAAACATAATATTGGAGTTTTCTGAGAAGTTCTATCAGAAAAAAAGAGAGAAAAACATAATGGACTTCAATGATATGGAACACTTAGCTTTAAAAATTCTAGTAAAAAAAGACAAAGCTGGAAATGTTGTTAAAACAGAGGTAGCAAAAAAGTATGAGGAAAAATTTGAAGAAATTGCAATAGACGAATATCAAGATAGTAACTTAGTACAAGAGTATATCCTAACGAGTGTATCAAAGGGAAACAATGTTTTTATGGTTGGAGATGTTAAGCAGAGCATTTACAAGTTTAGACAGGCAAGACCTCAATTATTTATAGAAAAATACAATAAATATAAGTTAGAACCAGAAGCGGGCGAAGATAGAAAAATTCAGCTATTCAAAAACTTTAGAAGTAGAGAAAATGTACTAAACATTACAAACATGGTGTTTGAAGATATTATGAGCAAAGAGCTCGGAGACATAGATTATAATACGAATGAGTATTTGAATTTAGGTGCATCTTACTTGAAAATTCCAGAGCAGGATTACACGACTGATATCGAGATTATAGATACGAGTGATGAAGATAATGATATCTGGAAAGATGAGGATTCAGAACCATCACTATACATACCATCAGAGGAAGATAGCGATGATGCAGAACAAGAAAGAGTAGAAGATGTTGTATTAGAGGCAAGATTTGTAGCAAAGAAAATTAAAGAATTAATCGATAGCAAGTATCAAGTTATAGACAAAAAAGAAGGTAAAAGAAACATTAGATATAAAGACATTGCAATCTTATTAAGAAGTATAACCGGAATTGCGAATGTTTATGAAAAAGAAATTTCTATGCTAGGAATTCCTGTATACAGTGATAGCTCTGGAGAATATTTGCAGTCAATTGAAATAGAAACCATTATGTCATTACTAAGAATAATAAACAACCCAATGCAAGACATTCCACTAGTTACTGTAATGCGTTCGCCAATAGGCAATTTTACAGACAATGAGCTTATTGAAATTAGATTAAATGATAGAAATTCAAATTTCTATGAAGCTCTTATCAAAACTGATACTCCAAAGGTTAAGAAATTTTTGCAATTATTAGAGGAGCTAAGAAATGATGAACAATATATGGCTCTAGATGAATGGATTTGGAACATATATACAAAGACTGGTTACATGAATTATGTGAGCCTAATGCCAAATGGAAATTTGAGAGTGTCAAATTTGAAGATGCTATTTGAAAGAGCAAAACAGTATGAATCTGCAAGTTTTAAAGGACTATTCAACTTTATTAATTTTATAGATAAGATAAAATTTAATAGTGAAGACTTAACTTCTGCAAAAATAATAGGCGAAAACGAAGACGTAGTAAGGATTATGAGTATTCATAAGAGTAAAGGATTGGAGTTTCCAGTTGTTATATTAGCAGGAGTTGGAAAGCAATTTAATATGCAAGATTTAAACGAAAAAATATTACTGGATCAAGATTTAGGACTCGGACCACAATATATCGATTCGGAAAGACATATTGAATTTAAAACATTAGCTAAAAAGGCACTAGCAATAAAAGCAAAAAGAGAAGCTGTGTCTGAAGAGATGAGAGTTTTGTATGTTGCATTAACAAGACCAAAAGAAAAATTGATAATAGTTGGAAGGCAAAAAGATGCAAACAAAAAGATAACTGAAAAGCAAAAGGCTTTAGAGGTGTATCCATCAGACGATAGTAAAATTAATGCATATTTATTGCAAAAATACAAAACATATTTGGATTGGTTAGAGCTAATATATGAAAAAGAGGGAGTAGCAAAAACAGAAAAAATATTCAGAGTAAATGTGCATAATAAAAAAGAACTATTAGAAAATTTGAAAAAAGAAGAGAAAATAGAAGAAGACATTTATCAAAAAATAATAGAAAATGCTAAGAAAGCTAATAAAGAAGAAAAGCAAAAAATATTAGAGTACTTAAACTGGAAATATCCACATGAAGAAATAGAAGGAGTTCCAACCAAGACGTCTGTAACAAAAATAAAAGAAATGGTAAATGCAGAACAGGTAGAAGAACAGACTAAAAATGTGAAATTTGCAGTAGAAGAAACAAAAGAGGCAAGAGCTATAACGCAAAAACCTAAATTTGTAAATAATAATGAAAATGCAAAGATTAGCAATGCACAAAAAGGAACTTTAATGCATTTATGTGTTCAGAAAATGAATGAAAAAGAAGAGTATACAGCTGAGAAAATTCAAGAATTGATAGATGAATTAAAGCAAAAAGAAATAATAAGCAAGGCAGAAGCGGAGAATATAAATATAAGCAAATTACAAGGATACACGAAATCCGATTTATGGCAAGAATTGAAAAATGCAAAAGAAATCCATAAAGAAAAAGCATTTTATATAAATGTAAAAGCAAGCAGAATGTATGATATAAGCAAGGAAAATGATGAAAACATATTAGTGCAGGGAATTATAGATTTATATTATATAGATAAAGACGGAAAGCTAGTACTAGTCGATTACAAAACAGACTATGTGGAAGCGGGAAAAGAAAACGAGTTAGTAGAAAAATACAAGGAACAATTATATTTATATAAAGATGCACTAGAAAAAGCATTAAATAGAAAAGTGGATAGGATGTGGATTTATAGTTTGTATTTGAATGAATCAATAGAGATTGAAAAATAATTACAATTTTTGCTACGTCAAATATCATTTCAAATGCGGTTACATACAAAAAGTATGCGCCCTTGCCTTTGAAATTCATTTTCCTTGTAAAAATTTAATTCTTTTCCAATCAAATTTAACCTAAAGAGAGAAAGGAGGAAGTGCACTTACAGTGTACAGAAAAAATGAGATTAGACAAATTTTTAAAAGTTTCAAGAATAATAAAGAGAAGAACAGTTGCAAACGAAGCGGCTGATGGTGGAAGAATATCTGTAAATGGTAGAGTAGTAAAACCGAGCTATGAAGTAAAAGTTGGAGATATTGTAGAAATCAAATTTGGAGATAAAATATCAAAATTTAAGATAGTAGCAATACCAACAGTACAAGGTAAAAACATGCCACAGATGGTAGAAGAAGTGGAATAGAAATTCACAATAGAAAGATGTAGAAAAGTAAGTAAACGTGTAAGAATTTGACGTACGATTTTGCTTGCTTTTCTTTTGTTTCGAGAATATAATTATAGAGCTTGGAATAGATGAAAACATCTATGAAAGTATTAACGTTAATATATATTTAAATTTATCAAATTATTTTAAATCAAAAAGATTAATTTCTTTATTCACTATAGCGAAAGGTAAAATCCAAAATCAATCAGTATGTTGTGTTGCAAATGAAAAAATATTATTTAAAAAACATTCAGAGAAAATTTATTGAGATAAAATACATAAAAATTTTACTTATAAGTTGAAAAACAGTCAATAAAATGGTAAAATGGAAAGGAAGCAAATGGACGATTTAAAAGAAAATAATATTAGAACAGAAGACAAAAAGATAACAAGATTACCACTAACATCAGATTATGTATTTAAAAGAATATTTGCAAGAGAAGAAAATAATTCAATGTTAAAGGATTTCTTAGAGGCAATATTGAATATACATATAGATAAAGTAGAAGTAAAGAACCCAGAATTAACACCTAATATGGCAGATGAAAAACTTGGAATATTAGACCTAAAATTGGATATAGATAATGAAAGAGTAGTAGATGTTGAAATGCAGGTTTCAAATGAGCATAATATAAAAGAAAGATCTAGCACATATCTATCGAAACTAGCAGCAGAACAGCTAAAAGCTAAACAGAATTATAAAGACCTAAAAAAGATAATAACAATAAATATATTGAAATATAATTATCTAGAGAGAAATGCATATTATTCAATAGCACGAATGAAATATGAGGATACAAAACCAATAGAATTTGTTGATATGGGCTACAACGAGGAAGAGAAAGAAGCAACAAATACATTTGAAATGCACTTTATAGAATTACCAAAATTTAAACAAAAAAATCCAGACTGCAACACAAAGCTAGAGCAATGGCTATGGTTGATAGATGGAAGTAAGGAGGAGAAAGTAGAAATGTCGGCCAAAGAAAATAAAGAAATAGACAAAACAGTAAAAGAACTAAATAAATTAAGCAAAGATCCAGACGAAGTCGCAAAGTATGAAGAACGTGAGTGGAGTATAATGAGATACAATGTAGAGATGAAAACCAATAGAGAACTTGGAGAAAAAGAAGGAAGAAAAGAAGGAGAAAAGAAAACAAAAGAAAAAATCGTGAAAACGTTAAAAAACATGAATTTATCTATAGAGCAAATAGCTCAAGCAGTTGAACTAACCCAAAAAGAAGTAGAAGCAATATTAAAAACACAGGAAAATTAGAGAAAAAGTGCAAGGTCCAATCAAGTTTGTTCCGTCAAATGAATTTAGCGAATTCTTTTAAGGAGGTAAAGGAGGTTCCCGTTTGGGAACCTCTTAAATTTTTATTATAATTAAAGAGAAAAGAATATAATCTGTATTGAAAAATCTCCCTTTTGATGATAGAATTAGACAAAATATTACAAATGGGGGAAAAACAATGCCAGATTTTGTACATTTACACGTGCATAGTGAGTTTAGTTTACTAGATGGAGCAAACAGAATTAAAGATTTACCAGTTAGAGCGAAAGAGCTTGGAATGAAGGCTATGGCTATTACAGACCATGGCGTTATGTTTGGTGCAATCGATTTTTATAAGGCATGTTTGGCAAATGGAATTAAGCCTATAATTGGTTGCGAAGTTTATGTTGCCCCAAGAGGAAGAGAGGATAAAGACCCTAATATTGATGCAAGGTATAATCACTTAATTTTGCTTGCAAAGGATAATGAAGGTTACAAAAACCTTACAAAACTTGTTTCTATAGGATTTACAGAAGGCTTTTATTACAAGCCAAGAATTGATAAAGAAGTGCTAGAAAAATATCATGAAGGATTGGTTTGCTGTAGTGCTTGTTTGGCAGGAGAGGTTTCTCAGGCAATTTTAAAGGGAGATATGGAAGAAGCCGAAAGAGCTGCTACATGGTTTAAGAATGTATTTGGAGAAGATTATTATCTGGAAATACAAAATAATGGAATTAAAGAGCAAGTTTTAGTAAATCAAAAGCTAATTGAACTTTCAAAAAAGTTGAACATAGAGCTTGTTGCAACAAATGATTCGCACTATTTAAGAAGAGAAGATGCTTACAACCATGAGATTTTGCTTTGTATTCAGACTGGCAAAAAGATTACCGACGAAGATAGAATGAAGTTTGAAACAGACGAGCTATATATTAAGTCACCAGAAGAGATGGCAGACTTTTTCTCTGGTGTGCCTGAAGCAATAGAAAACACTGTAAAGATTGCAGATAAGTGTAATGTAACCTTTGAATTTGGACACACAATACTTCCAAATTATGATGTGCCAGAAGAATTTGCTACACATTACGATTATCTAGAAAAGCTATGTAATGATGGAATAAAAAATAGATATGGAGATAATCCATCACAAGAAATTATAGACAGAAAAAATTATGAGCTAGGTGTAATCAAGAAAATGGGCTATGTTGACTATTTCTTGATAGTATGGGATTACATACATTATGCTAAGACTCAAGGAATACCAGTAGGACCGGGAAGAGGTTCTGGAGCTGGTTCTATTGTTGCGTATGCCATAGAAATTACAGACATAGACCCAATGAAGTATGCTTTACTTTTCGAAAGATTTTTAAATCCAGAGAGAATAAGCATGCCAGATTTTGACGTTGACTTCTGTTATGAAAGAAGACAAGAGGTAATAGACTATGTTTCTAGAAAGTACGGTCCAGACCATGTTTCACAGATTATTACCTTTGGAACTATGTCTGCTAGAATGGTTATAAGAGATGTAGGAAGAGTTTTAGATGTTCCTTATGCAACAGCCGATAAGCTAGCAAAAATGGTTCCAAATGAGCTACACATAACAATAAAAAAGGCACTGGAACAAAACAAGGAATTCAAAGATGAGTATGAAAATAACCCAGAAACAAAGAAGCTACTGGATATTGCAATGGCCTTAGAAGGAATGCCAAGACAGGCTTCTACACATGCTTGTGGTATAGTTATTACAAAAGACCCAGTTGTAACCTATGTCCCACTATATGTAAGAGATGGAATGATTTCGACACAATACATAATGACAACTCTTGAAGAATTAGGTCTATTAAAGATGGACTTCTTAGGACTTAGAACTCTAACAGTTATACAAGATACTATAAATTTGGTTAAGAAAAATAGGGGAATAGACGTAAAATTTGACCAAGGAATGAATGATCCAAAGGTATTCAAATTATGGCAAGACGGAAACACGATGGGAATATTTCAGTTTGAGAGTCAAGGAATGACAAACTTCATGAAGGAACTTAAACCAGATTGTTTGGAAGATTTAATTGCCGGAGTTTCATTGTACCGTCCTGGACCAATGGATCAAATTCCAAGATATATTTCGAATAAAAAAGACCCAGACCATGCTGTGTACACACATGACAGCCTAAAGCCAATATTAAAAGTAACTTATGGCTGTATGGTTTACCAAGAGCAGGTTATGCAGATAGTTAGGGACTTAGCTGGATATTCGCTAGGACGTGCAGATTTGGTACGTCGTGCCATGGGTAAGAAAAAACTAGAAGTAATGGCAAAAGAAAGAGAAATATTTATACATGGTCAAGTAGACGAAAATGGGAACATAATAGTACCAGGCTGTGTAAGAAATGGAATAGACGAAAAATCTGCTAACAAGATATTTGACGAGATGTCTGAATTTGCAAAATATGCTTTCAATAAATCACACGCTGCTTGCTATGCAGTTGTATCATATAGAACAGCATACTTAAAAGCATATTATCCAACAGAATTTATGGCAGCAATGCTAAACAGCTTCTTAGGAAATCTTGATAAAATTCCAGAGTATATTGATGAATGTAAAAGAATGAACATAGAAATTCTAAAGCCAGACATTAACAGGAGTTATACGAAGTTTACGGTAGATGGTGGCAAAATAAGATTCGGACTTGGAAGTATTAAGAATGTTGGACTTGCCGCAGTAGACACGATTGTTGCAAATAGAGAAAAGAATGGAGAATACATAAGTTTTACAGACTTCTGCGAGAGAATGGAAGGCGAAGCCGTAAATAAAAAATGTATAGAGAGTTTAATAAAAGCAGGAGCATTTGACAATTTTGCAGAAACTAGAAGTACACTAATGGCTTCATTTGAAGACATAATAGATACAATTTCTGGAGCATCAAGAAAAAATATACAAGGCCAAGTCTCGATGTTTGATATGGCAATTTCACAAACAGACTCAAGCAAAGACGATATGGAAAAGCTAAAATACAAATACACAACTTTAAAAGAATATTCAGATCAAGAATTATTATCAATGGAAAAAGAGATGCTCGGAATATATGTATCTGGACATCCACTTGAAAAATATAGAGAGCTAATAGAAAAATTTGCAGATGTGAACACACTTCAAATGAGAGACGCAAGCGAATTAGTTAGCACAGAAAACGAAGAAGATGTGTCACCAGAAAAATTAGCTGGAAGAGTACAACAATTAAAAGACGGACAATTTGTAAAATATGCTGGAATAATAACTGGAATAAAGAAAAAATATACAAAAAATAACAAATTAATGGCATTTGTAACAATAGAAGATTTATATGGAAGTGTAGATGTAATCGTATTCGAAAATTGTTACAATCAATGTTCAAACGAATTGATAGATGAGAACATAGTACTTGTAGAAGGACGTCTAAGCATAAGAGAAGATGAAGCTCCAAGCATAATTGCAAGAACAATAAGAAACTTAGAAGATGTAGCCAATGATCCAAGTTCTACAAATATATCAGTTAATAACGAAAATGGTGCAAATCAAGCAGTAAAAATATCTAAAAAAAGATTAAACATAAACATAACTAATTTAGACGAAGCGCAAAAAGACAGACTAAGAGGGGCATTGAAATTCTTCAATGGGGATAGAAACAACACTCAAATAGAAATAATAAATGGAGAAAAAATAGCTCCAGCAGGAGGCTTATTCGTAACGCCAGAAATATTGGAAGAAATACAAGAAATTGTAGGAATAGAAAATGCTGTATTTGAAAAATAATTTTCAATATTAACTATGGCAAACTACAATGAGTATGCAGAAATTGTCGAACGATTTTTAAGTTAAATTTAGAAAAAATATTGCAAAAAAAATAAAATATAGTATAATAATAAATGAAATGTTTTTGGTGCATAACACTAAATTTCATATGAGAATGGGTAATCAAAGATTACCAAAAAAATCAGGTATGTTCACAGCATACCTGATTTTTTGCTATTTATTGAATAAATCAATAATAGCTTTTAGCTCTTTTAAAAGCATATTTAAGAGTAATAACTATAATATGTAAAGCTTTAAAAAACTTCTTAGAGCTTTTTCTTCTCTTGTTTTGTTTTTGATGCATCATTCTCACCTCCTTTCGTATGAGAATGACATAATTATAGTACATAAGCTATGAGAAAGTCTGTCGAAACATGTAGCCTAAGACATATTTTTTATGAGACCATGGAGAGAAGTAAATGCAAGATTTGTCGAACGATTTTTAAGTTAAATTTAGAAAAAATATTGCAAAACTAATAAAATATAGTATAATAATAAATGAAATGCTTTTGGTGCATAACACTAAATTTCATATGAGAATGGGTAATCAAAGATTACCAAAAAAATCAGGTATGCTGTGAACATACCTGATTTTTGCTATTTATTGAATAAATCAACAATAGCTTTTAGCTCTTTTAAAATTTTAAAAGCATATTTAAGAGTAATAACTATAATATGTAAAGCTTTAAAAAATTTCTTCGAGTGTTTTCTTCTCTTGTTTTGCTTTTGATGCATCATTCTCACCTCCTTTCTTATGAGAATGACATAATTATAATACATAAGCCGTGAGAAAGTCTGTCGAAACATGTAATTAACTTAAAAAAATTCACAAAATTTTCATTGAATTACTATTTATTTAATGGTAAAATTATTAATGATTAGAAAACAATTACAACCTTGCGAAAGGAAATATAAATTATGGAAAAATCACTTTTGAAAGATAGTGTAAGACAAATAAAAAATACATTTAAGCGATTTCTATCTATTGTGGCAATAGTATTGCTTGGAGTAGGATTTTTTGCTGGAATTACGGCTACAAGTCCAGATATGAAAGATACCATAGATACATATTTTGATGATGAAGATGTAATGGACATTGAAGTAATTTCAACACTTGGTTTAACAGATGAAGACATAGAAACATTGAAACAAGTAGATGGAACTAAAGAAGTAGTGGGAACTTATAGCATTGATGCTACTTTTAGCAATGATAAGAAAGAGTATGTTGTTAAGATTGAGTCGATGCCAGATACGATAAACAATGTAATTCTTAAAGAGGGAAGCCTACCACAAAATGCTGATGAATGTGTGGTTGAGAGCTCGTTGCTAACAATGACTGGATATAAAATTGGAGATTATATCACATTAAATCCGCAAAAGGTTGAATCATCTACAAGTATTGGAGATATAGACATAAGTAACGATGAAGATAGCAATGATAATAATAGTAGCAATGATTCAACTGTAAAAAACAAGAAAGTTAAAATAGTAGGAAAGGTTCAATCCCCTTTATATATTTCTAGGTCGAGAGGTTCTAGTAAACTTGGAGCAGGTTCTGTAAATTTTTATATGTATATGCCAAAAGAAAATTTCAATATGGACGTTTACACAGTTGCATACATTACTGCTGATGGCGCAAAAAATTTAAAAACATATAAAGATGAATACCAGAAAAAAATTGATGAAGTAAAAGATAATATAGATGCAATATCGGATGAAAGAAAACAAGCTAGGTATAATTCTATTGTAAATACTGCTCAGAGCAAGTTAGACGATGCTCAAAAAGAGTATGATGAGCAAAAGCAAAAAGCAGAAGATGAGCTTCAAGATGCACAAAATAAGATTGATGATGGAAAAGCAAAAATTGAGGATGGAGAAAGAAAACTTGCAAATGCAAGAAAAAAGGCTGATACTGAATTTGCAAATGCAGAGAAAAAGCTGGAAGATGCTGAAGCACAGCTAAGTAGTGCAAAGTCTGAATTTGAAACAAAGAAGCAAGAAACAGAAGCACAATTAGAAGAGGCACAGAAAAATGTTGAGAGTTTAAATCAAATAAAAACTAACTATGATAATCTTGTAACTCAAAAACAGACTGTGGAGAGTCAAATAAAACAGATAGAAGAGACTCTAAAAATCTTAAATCAAAATCCAGAAGTAAATGCGGAAAAGATAACAGAGTTAACTACAAATAAAACAGCATTAGAAGCAGGGCTTAGTCAGATTAATGCAGGAATTTCTCAAATAGAAAATGCTCTTTCAAGCCAGGAAATAAAGGCAGAAAATTTAAGTCAGACTATAAGTTCTATAAATTCTCAAATAGAGCAAGGAAAGCAGGAACTCGCAAAGGCAGAAAACACAATAAACGAGAATGAAAAAGAGCTGGAAAGTCAGAAAAAGAAACTTGCACAAACCAAAACAAGTACATACAAAACTATAAAGAGCAATGAGCAAAAATTAGAAAATTCTAAAAAAGAGATTGAAGAAAATGAACAAAAGCTTGCAGATGCTCGAAAAGAAACTCAAGAAAAATTAGATGAAGCACAAGAAAAATTGAATGATGCAAAGACTCAAATTGCAAAAATAGAAAAGCCTTCTTGGTATATTTTAGACAGAAATTCAAACTATGGATATGCAGAATATATTCAAGATACAGATAGAGTTGCTAATTTAGCCAAAGCATTCCCAATAGTATTCTTCTTAGTTGCAGCATTAATTAGTTTAACATCAATGTCTAGAATGATTGAAGAACAACGTGTTCAAATTGGAACTTTGAAAGCGTTGGGGTACAACAAAATTCAGATATCATTTAAATATCTAATTTATGCATTCTTAGCAACCATGATTGGTGGAGTAGTAGGAATGATAATCGGATTTAAACTAATACCAACAATAATAATAATGATGTATGAAATGATGTACACTATTCCAAAAGCTGACTGCATAATTCGCATTGAAATGGGAGTTATGGGATTGGGTTTTGCACTTGTTTGCACATTGGGAGCTACAATTTATACATGTATTAAAGAATTAAAAGAAAAGCCAGCAGAGCTGATGCTTCCAAAGGCTCCAAAGCCTGGAAAACGCATAATACTTGAAAAAATAACATTTATATGGAAAAGGTTGAAGTTTACTAATAAAGTAACCGCAAGAAATGTATTCAGATATAAGAAAAAAATGCTTATGACTGTAATAGGTGTAGCAGGTTGTACATCGCTTATAATAGCAGGATTTGGCATAAGAAATGCAATAGGAAATATGATTCCAAATCAGTATGGCGAAATTTTTAAATATGATGGAACAATCGAATTTAAAGAGGATGTAACAAAAACACAAATTCAAGAAGAAAATGAAAAAGTAAAAAGCTTGGATAAAATTGCAGACACATTGCCAAGTTACATGAAAACTGTTGAAATAACAAGCATTCAAAATTCACAGACAATAAATCTTGTAGTACCAGAGCAGTCAGATAAATTAGATGAATTTATAGGATTAAGAAACAGAAAGCACAAGAAGGAAACATACACATTAGATGATGACTCTGTAATAATTTCAGAAAAGATTGCAAGCCTATTAAAGATAAAGGTTGGAGATACAATAACCATAAAAAATACAGATGATATAGAAAAAGATGTAAAAGTAGGAGCAATAACAGAAAACTACATCTATCATTATATGTATATGTCTAGTAATTTGTACAACAAACTATATGGAGAAAATAGCTTCAAGCCTAATACTTTGCTAATAAAAGAGGCGGAAGGTACAACAGAAGATGATGAGGATAATATTGGAAAAACAATATTGCAAAATAATACAACAGTTGCTGGTGTAAGTTTCTTATCTGGTACGAAGGATATTTTTGTAACAGTAATGGAACAAATGCAATTAGTAGTATATGTGCTAATAATATCAGCTGGATTGCTTGCATTTGCAGTTTTATATAATTTATCAAATGTAAACATAAGTGAAAGAATACGTGAACTTGCTACAATAAAGGTACTCGGCTTTTATAATAAAGAGGTATTTAATTATATAACAAAAGAAACAAGAATATTAACAGTTATTGGAATATTTTTCGGACTATTTGGGGGATATTTCTTGTCGATGTATGCGGTAAAAACGTGCGAGCTTGATATGATGATGTTTAATTACGAAATAAGCAAAATGTGCTTTATATATGGAATTATAATAACAATAATGTTTGCAGAAATAGTAAATTTAGCAGTAAATAGAACTTTGAAGAAAATAAGTATGACTGAATCTTTAAAAAGTGTAGATTGAAAAATAATTAAAATTTTGACTTTTTCAAATAAGGAGGGCAATATGGCCTACATAGAATTTAAAAATGTTGTAAAAGAATATACTATGGGTGATAATAAGATTAGAGCCTTAGACAATGCAAATTTTGAAATAAATAAAGGTGAACTTGTTGTAATTGTTGGACCGAGTGGGGCAGGAAAAACTACTGCCCTAAACGTTCTTGGAGGAATGGATAGTGTAACTTCTGGAGATGTTGTAATTGACGGAAGAAATGTTAATAATTACAATGAAAAACAACTTACAAAATATAGAAGAGAAGATATTGGGTTTGTATTCCAGTTCTATAATTTGGTTCAAAATTTAACTGCAATTGAGAATGTAGAACTTGCAACTCAAATCTGCAAAAATCCATTAAGCCCAGAAAAAGTAATGGAGAAAGTTGGATTAAAAGAAAGAAAAAATAACTTTCCATCACAATTATCTGGAGGAGAACAGCAAAGAGTAGCAATAGCAAGAGCCATTGCTAAAAATCCCAAAATACTTCTTTGTGATGAACCAACTGGAGCTTTAGATTATAACACTGGAAAGCAAATTTTAAAACTCTTGCAAGATACATGCAGAAAAGAAAATATGACAGTAATAATAATAACGCACAATAGTGCAATAGCTCCAATGGCAGATAAAATAATACACTTCAAAAATGGAAAATCGGAAGACATTGTCATCAACCAAGATCCAACACCAATAGAAGAAATAGAATGGTAAAATGATGCATAAGTTCCAAAAAATCTAAAGTATAATTGATTTTTTGGAACTTATATGGTATAATGGCACATATAGAAAGGAGTTTCTATGAAAAGAGAAATTATAAAAGATTTACTTAAATGGAAAGAATCATCAAATAGAAAACCATTAATAGTACATGGTGCTAGACAAGTTGGGAAAACATATATAATAAAACAATTTGGAAAAGAAAACTACAATAATTTAATATATGTTAATTTTGAGACAAATCAAGAGTTTAGTTCTCAAATATCAGAACATATAGATGCTAAATATATAATAAATAAATTGGAACTTTTTTATGGAGAAAAAATATTACCGGGAAAAACATTAATATTTTTTGATGAAATACAGGCTAATGAAAGGGCATTAACAGCATTAAAATATTTTTATGAAGATGCGCCAGAATATCATGTTATTGCAGCAGGTTCACTATTAGGTGTAGCAATAAATAGAGAAAACTATTCATTCCCTGTAGGAAAAGTACAAATGCTTAATATGTATCCATTATCATTTAAAGAATTTTTGATTGCTGTTGGAAGAGAAGACTTAATAGAAGTAATACAAAAACATTTTGAAAATGATGAAAGAATGGATAAAACTATTCATGAGTTGTGTTTAAAATTATATAGAACATATTTAGTAGTAGGTGGAATGCCAGAAGTCGTAGAAACATACTTGACAGAAGGTAAAACGATATCTGCTATTGATGTACAAGCTGAAATTTTAGAATCGTATGTAAGAGATATGACAAAATATGCAGACAATAGTTTATCAAATAGAATTATATCAGCATTTGATTCTATACCGGTTCAACTTGCGAAAGATAATCCAAAATTTCAGTACAAGGTAATAGCAAAGGGTGGGACTTCAAGTATATTTGGAGAAGCAATAATGTGGCTAAAAAATAGTGGAATTGTAAACCAAGTATATAAAACAACAGCTGAACTTCCTTTGGAAATGCATAAAGACTTATCATCATTTAAACTATATATGAGTGATGTTGGACTATTCGTAAATAAGGCAAGGTATCCACTTTATCAAGTAGATTTAAGCCAACAACCAGTAATGATTGCCATGGGACCATTAACAGAAAACTATGTGGCAAATGAATTAAGAGTAAAAGGATATGATTTATATTATTGGGAATCTGACGGAAAAGCCGAATTGGATTTTATGATACAAAAAGAAACAGACATTATGCCAATCGAAGTAAAAACTAGTGTACACACGAAGGCAAGAAGCCTAGATTTATATATGAAAACATATAGTCCAAACTATGCGGTTAGAATTTCGGAGAAAAATTTTGGATTTGAAAACAATATTAAATCTGTACCCTTATATGCAGTTTTTTGTATGTAGTAAATGCAAATTTCCACCATTAGAAGTTGAAGGAGAAATATAATGCGAAACAGAAGAAATACTAGAAAAAGAAATGTAGTACTAGATACAATTACAAATAGAAATTTTATAATTATTGTATCTATTTTACTGGCAGTCATTATAGTTGCTGAAGGCGTAATTCAAATACGAAAATATCAAGACAGAAAGTTATTAGCAAAACAGGCAGAAGAGCTAGAAAAACAGACTGGCGAAATCTTTACAGCAATAGAAAATAATCTTACAAATCCATCAAATAATGGAGAAACAACAGTAATAACAAGAACAGCAAGGATTTCGGCTGTTGGAGATATATTGTGCCAAATGGATATGATTGACGATGCAAAAATAGACGATGGATATGACTTTTCTCATATGTTTACTGGAATTTCAAAATTTGTAAAAAATTCAGATTTAGCTATTGGAACATTAGAAACAAACTTTATTGATGGTAAATATTCTGGTGTTGGAAAGTACAATTCACCAGTTGAATTCCTAAAAGCAGTTAAAGATTCGGGAATAGGACTAGTTTCATTGGCACACAATCATGTGTTGGATTATGGAACTCAAGGATTAGAGACAACAATAAGTAAAATTAAAGAACAAAATGTTGAAATTACAGGAATTAAAAACAAAGTAGATGAATCAAATGAAAGCACACTAGATGAAGAAAAGACAAAAGAACAAGAAAACTCAAATTTTACAGGAAACATTAAAGAAATTAATGGAATTAAAGTTGCTTTTTTAGGCTATACATACGGTTTAAGCAATGAAAATGAAGTTACAGATGAAGAAAAAAAGTCAGCTAATATTTATTCAGAAGAACTTGCACAAAAAGATATAGAATATGCAAAACAAAATTCAAATTACATAATAGCAATAATGCATTGGGGAGATGTAAATAGCTCGGAAATATCAGAATACCAAAGAAATATAACATCATTCTTAGTGGAAAATGGAGTAGATATGATTTTAGGTTCACATCCATCAGTTGTAGAACCAATGGAAATAATTCAAACAGAAGAAGGAAAAAATGTACTAGTTGCATACTCTCTTGGAAATTACATTTCCACTTTAAAATATGCAAATGCAGATGTAGAACTTATTCTAAACATTCAAATTGCAAAGAGCTCAGACTCAGACAAGGCAATATTGCAAAAAGTTGATTACACACCAATATATGTGTTAGATAATGGAACAAAAGCAGAAAATAGATTTGAATTAACAGATATGAAAAAACTTGCACAAGATTATGCAAATGGAGATACAAGCAGAATTTCAAGAAAAACTTATGACAGTATTATATCAAAATTAGAAAAGTTGCAGAGCACGGTAAATAGCAAATAAAAAGTTGAAAAAATAAATTTTGTTAAGGAAAATAATATTCAAAAGGTAATAGAGCATACTTTGTGTATGTAACTGCGTTTTGAATGAAATTTGATGTAGCAAAAAAGTGTAATTATTTTTCAACTATAAATTATAGAAAAAGAGGTAATAAAAATGAATGTAGGCTTCATATCACTAGGTTGTAGCAAAAATTTAGTAGATACAGAAATGATGATTGGAATTTTTAAGGAGAATAAGTTTAATATTGTAAATGATCCTAAAATTGCAGATGTTATTGTTATAAATACGTGTGGATTCATAGAATCTGCAAAAGAAGAAGCAATAAATACAATCTTAGAAATGGCAGAGTATAAGAAAACAGGAAAATGTAAGGTATTAATTGCAACAGGTTGTTTAGTAGAAAGATACAAAGAAGACCTAGAAAAAGCGCTTCCTGAGGTAGATATTTTCTTGAAATATAGTGATTACGCAGAAGAAAAAGGCAACTCATCAGTAGTATTTGCGAAAGTATTAAAAGAAGTATATGATAAAATCGAGAGTAAGAAAAATGTAAAATTAGTCGATACTGATTTAAATTTTATGAATAGAGTTATCACAACTGGAGAACAATATTCATATATAAGAATTGCTGAAGGTTGTAGCAATAGATGCACCTACTGCGCTATTCCATATATCAGAGGAAATTTCGTGAGCAGAAAGATGGAAGATATAATAGAAGAAGCTAAACAGATTGTTTCAACTGGAAGAAGAGAACTTATCTTAATTGCTCAAGATACATCAAAATACGGAAAAGACATCTATGGAAAGCCTAAACTTGCAGAATTATTAACAGAGTTATGTAAAATAAAAGACTTGAAATGGGAAAGATTTTTATACACATATCCAGAAGATATAACAGATGAATTAATAAAAGTTGTAAAAGAAAATGACAAAATATGCAAGTATTTTGATATTCCAATACAACACATTTCTGACACAGTTTTAAAAAGAATGAACAGAAAGTGTACAGGACAAAGCATAAAAAATACAATAAGCAAGTTAAGAAAAGAAATCCCAGATGTAGTAATAAGAACAACTTTAATGGTTGGATTTCCAGGAGAAACACAGGAAGACTTCGATAAACTATATGAATTTGTTAAAGAGACAAAATTTGATAAATTAGGTGCATTCACATATTCAAAAGAAGATGGAACACCAGCTTCAAGACTTAAAGAACAAATTCACCCAATGACTAAAAAATCTAGATACAACAAAATAATGAAATTACAACAAGAAATTTCGAAAGAAAATGAAAGAAAGAATATAGGAAGAGAGCTAGAGATTTTAATTGAAGGAATTACTCCAGACAAAAAATATTATGTAGGTAGAAGTTACATGGACGTTCCAGATATAGATGGAGTAGCTTACGTAAAAAATACATCAAATGAAGATTTAGTCGGAAAATATATAAAAGCTGAGGTTATTGATGTAAAAGACTATGACTTAATTCTGGTTGAAAAATAAAAAAATAATAACAAAATACATATTGACTGTTATATTAAATTATAGTATAACTAAGTCAGTTCAAATTACAGGAGGTAAATTATAATGGAACTTAAAGGATCAAAAACAGAGAAAAATTTAATGGAAGCATTTGCTGGTGAATCACAAGCAAGAAATAAATACACATACTTTGCAAGTGTTGCTAAAAAAGAAGGATATGAACAAATAGCTGCTTTATTTTTAGAAACAGCGGAAAATGAAAAGGAACATGCTAAAATTCACTTCAAATATTTAAATGGAATTAGTGATACAAAGGCTAACTTAGCAGCTGCAGCAGCTGGAGAAAACTACGAATGGACAGATATGTATGACAGAATGGCTAAAGAAGCTGATGAAGAAGGTTTTACAGAAATAGCTGCAAAATTCAGAGGAATAGGTGCTATCGAAAAAGAGCATGAAGCAAGATTTAGAAGATTACTAGAAAATGTTGAAAATGGAGAAGTATTCAAAAGAGGAAGCATAACAATTTGGAAATGCAGAAACTGCGGACACATTGTAGTTGGAACAGAAGCTCCAAAGGTTTGCCCAGTTTGCAACCACGCACAATCTTATTTTGAAGTTAAAGCAGAAAATTATTAATAGGAGAATGGTTGAAAAATAATTACAATTTTGCTACGTCAAACTTTATTTATAACGAGGTTACATACAAAAAGTATGCGCCTTTGCCTTGTAAATTTGTTTTACTTGCTAAAATTTAATTCTTTTTCAACCAAAATTTATGCAAAAGAGGGGAATATAAAAAAATGGAAAAAGTTAGAGGATTTGAAATTGCAAAAGGTTTTGAAGATAAAGGAATAAACTTACCAATTAGAAAAACAAAACACGCAGCTGGCTATGATATTGAAGCAGCAGAAGACTGTGTAATACCACCTTTCAAACTAGGTCAAAAACCTACATTAGTAAAAACAGGCTTAAAAGCATATTGCCCACCAGACGAGTTCTTTTTACTATGTAACAGAAGTTCTGGACCTGCAAAAAAAGGGCTAGTTATGGCAAATAGCGTTGGAATTGTAGACTGTGACTATTATGGGAATGAAGATAATGACGGCCATTTTATGTTTGCATTTTATAATTTCTTTGACCATGATGTTGAAATAAAAAAAGGAGACGCAATTGGTCAATTAATATTTATGAAATATTTAACAGCAGATAATGATAATGCACAAGGCGAAAGAAAAGGTGGATTTGGTTCTACAGGTAGATAAGCTAAACATAATAAAAACTTGTGATTGTATTCAAAGCTATTATGTATAAATTAAATATTACTTACATAAAAAATAATACATAAAAAAGAAACATAAAATTATTTCTGAAAAAATGTAAAAATACGTAAAACCGTTGAAAATACTGAAAAAGACGGCAAAAAATAAAATGGCAAAATCTTTGACTTTTGCCATTTTTTATGGTATAATAGAAACGTAGTTGAAAGAGATAAATATACCTTTATTAACTCTAAAATATACAGTATGGAAGGAGATAATTACATGTTTAATGTTGGTGACAAAATAGTATATCCTATGCATGGGGCAGGAACAATTGACGCAATAGAAGAAAAAGATATCTTAGGAGAAAAACAAAATTATTATATAATCAAAATGCCTGGAGAAGTAAAGGTTATGGTTCCAATATCAAAAGCAAGTGATATAGGAGTTAGAAGTGTAATAGATAAAGCAGAAGCTGGAAAAGTACTTGAAGTATTAGAGGCTAATGAAACAGAAATGTCGAATAATTGGAACAAAAGATATAAAGAAAACATGGAAAAAATGAAGAGTGGAAGTATTTATGAAGTAGCAGATGTTGTAAGAAACTTAAGCTACAAGCAAAAAGAAAAAGGACTATCTACTGGAGAAAAGAAAATGCTAAATAATGCAAAACAAATTTTGGTAAGCGAATTAGTTTTAGCAGAACATGCTTCAGAAAATGAAGTTGAAAATCTAGTAGAAAATAAAATAAATCTATCTTTTGAAGAACATAGGAACATGGTGGAACCAGTAAGCGCAAACAATATAGTAAGCAAATTTATACCATTTAATGATGCAAGTACAGGAAATCCACAAAATTTATAAAAAACAATAGAGCTGACATTAGTGTTAGCTCCTTTATTTTGAAGTTGAAAAATAATTATAATTTTCCAACTTGATTACGTAAAGTGGAATTTTAAGAAGGAATACCAAACTTTATGTCGAATATAATATATAATGGAGAAAGGTTATTGCAAATGGTAAGATATAGTGACGAATTATTAGATGAAATTAAGAGTAAAAATGATATAGTTGATATAGTGTCACAATATGTGGTTTTAAAAAGAGCAGGCAGAAATTACATGGGATTATGTCCATTTCATAAAGAAAAATCCGGTTCGTTCTGCGTATCACCAGATAAGCAAATATTCCACTGCTTTGGATGCGGAGTAGGTGGAAATGTTTTTCATTTTATAAGCAAAATAGAAAATTTGAATTTTAAAGAATCTGTTGAAATGCTTGCAAATCGTGCCGGGGTTGAACTACCGGTATCTGGCAATTTCGAAGATGATAAACTTGCAAAATTGAAATCGAGAGTATATGAAGTAAATAAATGTGCTGCCGAATTTTACCATGAAAATTTATACAAACCAACTGCAAAGCCTGGACAAGAATATGTAAAGAAAAGACACTTAGATAACAAAACGTTGAAAGCCTTTAAAATAGGATATTCTGGTAGATTTAATGAATTATATACAGAGTTAAAATCTAAAGGCTTTACAGAGGAAGAAATTCTTGCTTCATGTTTAGTTAATAAGAATCCAGACGGAAAATTTATAGATAGGTTTAGAAACAGGTTGATGTTTCCTATATTTGATACCCATGAAAGAGTAATTGCTTTTGGGGGAAGGGTATTAGATGATAGTAAACCTAAGTACATAAATTCTCCAGAAGATATTGTTTACAGTAAAGGAAGGCATCTTTTTGCGTTTAATATTGCAAGAAAGTACAATTCAAAGACAATAATAATGGTAGAAGGGTATATGGATGCTGTATCACTTCATCAAAGAGGAATTCATAATGCAGTGGCGTCTTTAGGAACAGCATTAACAGAGGCACAAGGCAGATTATTAAGAAGAAGTTGTGAAAAAGTAATAATTGGTTATGATGCTGATGGAGCAGGACAAGCTGCTACTTTAAGAGGTTTGGAAATACTTCAAAATTTGGGATGCGACATACGAATATTGCAAATAGAAGGTGCAAAAGATCCAGATGAATTTGTTGTAAAATACGGACCAGAAAGATTCCAAATGTATGTAGACAAGGCAATTTCTTTAGTTGAATTTAAAGTAAAAATGCTAAAGAAAAGCCTAGATTTAGACAATGTAAATGATAAAATTAAATTCTTAAACGAAGTTGCAAAAATTGTTGCAAAAGTCGAAAATAGCATGGAGAGAGAAGTATATGTAGACAAAATTTCTCTTGAATATAAAGTATCAAAAGACGCAATTTATGCAGAGATAAATAAGCTATTATATGCAAATTCAAGAACAGAACAAAAACTCGAAAAAAAGGTAGTTCCAGTAAAGAGTGTATCAATTCAACAAGATGAACAACCTGTAGACGTAAAAACAAAAAGATTAGAAAGCTTAGTTATATATCTATTAATAAACTACCCAGACAAAAGTTTCGAAAGACTGAAAAAACTTATTGATAATAATGTAATCAAAATAGAAAGAAATAAGGCAATAATAAATAAACTGTATGAAGAACACGAAAAAGGTAATATTAATATAGAAAATATATTAGATTTATTCGAAGATGAGATTACAGTTAATTATTTGTCTGGAATAATGTCGTCAGATTTTGAAATAACAGATGTAGATAAATGCATAGAAGATGTGCTTGTAACATATAGAAAAGAGTTATTATTACAAAGAAGAAATGAAATATTAGGTAAAATAGACAACAGCAATTTAACAAAAGAAGAAGTAGCTAATCTGGAAGCTCAACTCAACGAGGTAATTATCCAATTAGCCAAAATAAAATAGGGAGGTTATATTGTAATGAAGAAAGAAAATGAAAACGAAAAAGTACAAAGCAAAGTAGAAAAGACAGTTGAGCATAAAGATAAAAAAGATGTTACACCAGAAGAAAAATTAAATAATATAATAAAAAAGGCAAAAGAAAAAGGAAAAATAACATATGGCGAACTTGCAAGCGAATTAGATGATGCAAATACTGAACAAATAGATAAAGTATTTGATGCATTTGAAGACATGGGTGTAAGTGTTTTAAAAGAAGACGATTTAGACTTAGAAGAGCCAGACATAGATGAACTAGAAGCTGTAGAAGATATAAAAGTAGAAGACATAGACCTAGCAAGTATGGAAGGTATCAATATAGATGACCCAGTTAGAATGTATTTAAGAGAAATAGGAAGAATTCCACTTTTATCATATGATGAAGAACTTGAACTTGCAAAAAAAGTATTAGCAGGAGACGAAGCTGCAAAACAAAAACTTGCAGAATCTAACTTAAGATTAGTTGTAAGTATAGCAAAAAAATATGTTGGAAGAGGAATGTTATTCTTAGATTTAATCCAAGAAGGAAACATGGGATTAATAAAAGCTGTTGAAAAATTCGATTATACAAAAGGATACAAATTCAGCACATATGCAACATGGTGGATTAGACAAGCTATAACAAGAGCAATAGCAGACCAAGCAAGAACAATAAGAATACCAGTACACATGGTAGAAACAATAAACAAATTAATACGTACATCAAGACACTTATTACAACAATTAGGTAGAGAACCAACCCCAGAAGAAATAGCAGCTGAGATGGAAATACCAGTTGAAAAAGTAACAGAAATACAAAAAATAGCCCAAGATCCAGTATCTCTAGAAACTCCAATTGGAGAAGAAGACGATAGCCACTTAGGAGACTTCATACAAGACGATGACAGCCCAGCACCACAAGATGCAGCTGCATATACATTATTAAGAGAACAACTAGAAGAAGTAATGAAAACACTAACTCCAAGAGAAGCAAAAGTATTAAAACTAAGATTTGGACTAGAAGACGGAAAATCTAGAACACTAGAAGAAGTAGGAAAAGAATTTAATGTAACAAGAGAAAGAATAAGACAAATAGAAGCAAAAGCATTAAGAAAACTACGTCATCCAAGCAGAAGCAAAAAATTAAAAGATTATATGAATTAATGTGCATTTTGGAGACGGAGAAAAAATGTACAAAAATTGTCCAGAAAGTTCATCTTTTATAGATGTTCTTTCTGGGCAAAGTTGTTTTATAAAATAAACTTATATGTAAAAATTAATTGACAAACATTATAAAATATTTTATAGTATATATGCCGACTTGCTTAGTGGCAGGAAGGAGGTTACTTTGTGAAAAATTTAATAAAATTGCTAGTTTTAGTCATTATTTACATTATTGTAAATGATAATAAGGATTAGCACACAAAAATACTAGGTTTTTGCGGAACCTAGTATTTTTTAGTTACTTCGTGAAAAATTTTTTGCAATTGCTATAATTATAATAGCACTTTTTTTATTATATGTCAAATACTAAATTTAATTCATGGTAGCGACGAGTGGATTCGGCGAGCCACGTCGGGAAAACCGTCCACTGGACGTTTTTCTATTCCTCCTTTTCGAATCCACAAAAATGCTATAAAAAATAAAAAACTGTAATATTCAAATTACAGTTTTAATTTATGGTAGCGACGAGTGGATTCGGCGAGCCGCGTCGGGAAAACCGTCCACAGGACGCTTTTCTATTCCTCCTTTTCGAATCCACAAAAATACTATAAAAAACAAAAAAACTGTAATATTCAAATTACAGTTTTAGTTTATGGTAGCGACGAGTGGATTCGAACCGCTGACCTAACGGGTATGAACCGTTTGCTCTAGCCAACTGAGCTACGTCGCCATTTCTTACAACAGATATTATTATAAAGGGAAAAGAGTATTTTGTCAAGCAAAAATATAAAAAATGCATACAATTTTTTGCCTGTGAATTATAACACAATATTTTTGATTTTTAAAACAATTTTTAATAAATATCTGCATGCATTTTTATAAATACTCTTATTAAATTTCAATAAATATATAAATTTTTTATACTTAGAATATTACATTTCACGTTCGTCATCGTCTACAATTTTTACTGTTGGTTCTTTTCTAGTAGCTCTTGTTGTACGCTTTACAGCAGATGCTTCGCGTGTCTGCACTTTTTCACAATTTTGAGTTCTAGCTTTAGTTTTAGCTTGTACCGGTTCTTCTACAGATTTAACAGAAGCTTCATATTCTTTTAAAGCTTCCATAGGATCTTTTGCAAGTTCGCCAGTTAATTCCACATCATCAACTTCGCCATCATTTACTAATTTGCTAATTGCAAGACCAAAATTTTTAAATAAATCTATTACTGAGTTTCTAGTTTTTTCCATTATAATTTGCGCTTAACTATAGTGTTAAGAAGCACACCTCCGATTCGTTAATTAAAATTATTCCACGTACATTATATCATATAATTAGGCTTAAATCAATAATTATTCTACTTTTCTTCCAGAATCTCGCGAAAAATCAGATTTAGATGTTAATTTTTCATATTCCTTGCATTTTATTTTGTATTCCATTTGCATACTCAAATAACGATAATACATGTAGGCTTGCTCGTATTGCATAAGTGGATTAAACATAGCATTTGAGTCCATTGTTGGGTCTGCGTTCATGTCGTACATGTTTGGCCCAGAAAATGGAGGCATTCCGTAATAATTATAGTCAACATTCTTATCCATAGAATTAATTCCTTATAATGTATTTAGGTTTTTTAAGGTTTTACCCATAAACCAATAAGAAAAAGATATACTCAAGTTAATATTAAAATAGATGTATTTTTTACCAAACGAAGGTTGTAATTAGGTATTTTTAGTGGCTAAGTAATAATGTAGAGCAATAGCCATAATAAGCAATAAAGTAATTACAAGTTTAAGAAAAACATTGGTATTAGGTTTATTAAAATATATGTGTAAATTGCTGCAATAATTCCTTGCAAAAGTTTTCCGTAAATGTATTTTTTTATAGATAAATCTGATTTTGATGTTATGCTTAAAACCTGAAGTAATACTGATATTCCGCCAAACCCGAGTAAAAATGCGCAAATGATGATATTAGAAGAAAGGGCTCTACTTGTAACTGAGCTTACAAGCAATACTCCATTAGTTAGTTCTATAATTCCAGAGATGATTGGTTTTGCAAATGATAAATCTATATTTAAGAGCTTTAATGGTATGTATAACAAGTATGAAAATATTTCTAAAATTTTGCTGTTTCCTAAAATAGAAATTATTACGGAAAAGATTACTACAAACCCACCAATCATTATAATTGTTTTGCTAGATTCTAGTATTGCATTAGAAAGTATGCTTCCTAAATTGTTAAATGTACACAATTCATTAGTTGATGAATTATACGAGTGTTCGAAAATATTATTTTTTAATTTATGCTTTAAACGTGCTAATTGTCCTAATAAAATTCCAACAGTTATAGCTGAGAGTGTATGTGTAATAAATAAAAGCAAGCCAATATTAGAATTGGAAAACATAGAAATTCCGTACTGTTCCAATTATAAAGAGAGGACCAGAATTATTTGTAAAACAAAGCATTCGTTCTCCTTCATCTTTAGTGCAATTATTGTTGGTGCGCAAATCTGTAACAATTTTAGCACCCATAGGGTAGCCACTAATAAGCCCTAAAACAAAAGCGTATGCAGATTCTCCGGGCACATTGAAAATTGGTCGCATAAATTTGTTACATTTCTTGCTAATATAATTTATTATATTAGTGTGAGATAAAAGATTAGTTGCAATAAAAAAAGGGAAGAGGCTTGGTACAACATTATTAGCCCACAGCTTTAAACCAGATTTTGCTGCAGCTAGATTACTGCTAGAAAAGGTAACAAGGCCAATAACAAACAAAACAAATGTAGCAGGCAGAATATATTTTTTTATAGAAAAAACAGCAAAACGTGTTTTAACATTTTTAGAAGAAGTACTTACGCTAACCAAAACAACACCCCTAAATAAAATCTAGTAATAAATATATTATAAAAAGGAAAAAATAGACCAAGAAAGAAAACAAAAAAATAATGGTATTCGGCAAAAAACGACAAAATAAAAAAATAAGAAAAAACTATTGCACACGTGTGAAAACAATGGTATTATTTTAGTGGAGTATTTATATCTATAACGTATATAGAAATAAATACGATTAATGCAACAGAAATATATACGTGGTAGATGTATGTACGAAAAGAAAATTTTATAGTAAAAAAGAACTTAATTGAATTAATAGAAAAGCAATTAAGAAAAAAATTAAAATTAAATTCAACTAAAAACAAAATTCTTAAAATAAGAAATTTAAAAAGCAAAATAAACAAAAATATGAAGTATATGAATAAAAACATAAGAAATAGTTGAAAAT